>Ga0265293_10000594_pt1 | contig 85176 bp, 70 predicted proteins | sample Munlanlewell138R_FD_192505 | JGI IMG/M metagenome (GOLD analysis project Ga0265293, IMG submission 192505) | Leachate microbial communities from a municipal landfill in Southern Ontario, Canada - Leachate well 138R | ecosystem: Engineered > Solid waste > Landfill > Unclassified | place: Canada... | reverse complement strand
ATGGCTTCGTAAAAAGCTCCGCAGGCAAGGCGCGCAAATCCTGAGGAATGAGGCGTACTTAGTGGTACGCCGCAGTGACGAAGGATGAAGCGCAACGCAGCATCCGGACTTTTTACGAAGCCATCAAGACTGTGCGTTGCGCACAACCGGAGGAAGGAAGAGAACCCCATGTGGAAGATCGTTAAAGTGATCGTTTTTTTGATCCTCATTATCGTTGTTACCACCTTCGCGGTCCAGAACCAGGAAGCGGTCGATCTCACGTGGTATTTCGACCTGACCGGCATCAGGATTCCTCTCTACCTGCTCCTGTACGGATGCATCATCGGCGGCATGATCGTCGGCATGGCCGTCGGCGGCTCGCAACGGCTCTCCCTCTGGAGGACGAACCGGAACCTCGCGAAGAAACTCAGGAAACTGGAAGCGGAACAGGCCGCCGTCTCTGCCGGAACCCGGTCTCTCCAGGCGTCTCCTTCAGTCGATAAAACCGATTGACAGGCAGACAGAACGAACAACCCGGATGCGGGCCTCACGGCACATCCGGCGGGCACGTCCCGGAACCGGCATGGCACTATGAAGCAGAAGATCCGGCGCGCCGTCGCTGTCACAGCGCTGGCGGCCTTCCTCACGGTTACAGCCGTCCTTGCGGGGATATCCCTTTTTCTCGAGAGTGACCGCGGTCAACGGCTGGTTCAATCCGGAATAAACGATGCCGTTGCGGGCTCCCTCTCCTGGTCACAGGCACGCTGCTCCCTGTGGCGTGGAGAACTCGAAATCCTGAACTTCTCGCTTCACGATCCCGGCAACCGGCAGATCGCCGGTTTCGACCGTCTGCATGCCCTCTTCTCTCGTTCCGATCTTGTGCGCGGAGTCATCACCCTGAAATGGATTTCCCTCGAACGACCCTGGGCAGTGCTGACGATGGATGAAGAAGGCGGAATCGACATTGTGCGGGCGCTGGAGCCTGTCGGAGGGGGCCCTGAAACAACCGGTGGTGGTACGGAACGTGCGATCATGCCCCGGAACGTTGTTGTCAAAGAGGCCCGGCTCGTTGACGGCTCTTTCAGCCTCGCGCTGCCTTCCGGCTCGGGACGTCTCGAAGCCGGAGGTATAACCCTTCGGGCCCGGGGCAATCTTCTGGACGAGCGGGCTCTTCTTCGCCTGGCGCTTGCGACGGCCCGGTTTTACGATGGCGACAGGGTGTACAGTCTTGCCACCATGGCCCTGGAAGGCTCCTGGAATCGGGGGAATCTTGAAAACCTCTCCTGGCTCCTGGAAACGGAAGAATCTCGGGCGCTCTTGCGGGGCCGCGTCACATCGGTGCTCACCGATCCGGACATGGATCTGTCCCTGGAGACTAGCCTGTGCCTTGATGAGCTCGGGCGCGTCACATCGGTGAATCCGATCCTTTCGGGCGTTCTGGAGACGAAGGCGTTCCTCCGGGGCAGACCGGACAACCCCCATATTCTTCTCTCGGTAAACCAGCGGTCAGCCCATCCCGGGGAATCACCGGCGGACTTCATCGACGGCTCGATCAGGCTGGAAGACCGGGAGATTTTCATCGACCCGGTCGTTCTCGGGGCCGGGACACTGCGGGCACGAATCACCGGGATCGTCAGTGTGAAGGAGGTTTTCCCCGAAGGATTCACGACTTCCATCGGGACATCCTCCTGGAACGCCCTTGCCTACCGGCTGGAGCTCGAGCAGGAACCGTGCCCCCTCGCACAGATACACCCCGGGGCGGCTGATATCGAAGGGGTGCTGACGTCGACGATGACCATCCGGGGGCGAGGAATCGATCCGGGACGCCTCGCGGCACAAGCGGAGGCGACGGTCCGCCTTGACGGCCTGCGTCTTCCCCGCGGAGAGCCTTTCCCGTCCCTGAGACTTCAATCGGACCTGGCGGCCGGCGCGGGGAAAATGACGGTGGAAACCTCACTGGCCATGGCTGATGAGGAGTTTTTCAGCCTCTCCGGAGCCCTCGACCTGGTTTCCGAAGCCCTCGAAGGGACGGCCGGTCTGAACATAGCCCGTCTCGAGAAGCTTGCCCCGGCCTTCGGTGCGGCTCCACTCAAAGGTTCGGCAACCGTCGAGGCCATGCTGGGAGGAACCCTTCACGCGCCTTCGGCAAGACTTGAGATCCGAGTCGATAATCTGGAGACGGGGCTACAGTCCGTCCGGAGTTTCAGGGCGTTCGCTCTCCTGGAAGAACAGGGCCTTACCGTCACGTCCTTTCAAGCGGTCACCGCTCCGGGAGAGACAATCGAAGGATCGGGCCGGATCGGCATGGACCGGACATTTCAGGGAGCCGCCTCCACCCGCGGCATCTCTTTCTCCTCACTGGACATTTTAGAAAACCCGAAAAACGTCACCGGCACGATTCTTTTCGACATGACCGGCTCGGGGACCTTTGCGGATCCGGTTATTGACGGCACACTGTCGTTGACGAACCTCTCGTTCAACGGACAACCCCATACCGATTGCACCGCCGGTGCGGGGTTGCGGGACGGTATTGTCCGCCTTCAGGCCAGGGCCGGTTTTTCCCTCGACGCCTCCTATGTTCTTGACAGCGGCGACTTTTCGGCAACGCTGGAAAGCGATGCCCTTGACCTGGCCCCCTGGTTCCACATTGCGGGGTTCAGCGACATGGAAGGACGCCTCACGGCCCGTCTGAACGTCCTGGGAAACGCCGGCGATCCTCTCAACAGCGCGGGCCGTGCCGAACTTCGATCCGTTCTCATCGAATCCGCGGACTTCGGTTCCCTGAAGGCGGAGGATGTGGTGATCACCTGCGACCGGAAGGAAATCACCCTTCCCCGAACGACCCTGTACCTGTCCCATGGCCGGCACCTCACGCTGGAAGGCAGCCTCGATCTCGACGGCCCCCTGTCCATCGCGGCGGAGGGAGACTTCCCCCTGTCCCCGGCAGGCAGTATCGTGGAAGACCTGGATGATCTGACGGGATCGGCGGCTTTTTCCGCTCGCGTCACGGGGACCCTCGCCGATCCGGACATATCAGCCGACCTGGTTATCCGGAACGGAGGGTTCAGGGTTTACTCCGTCATCTCACCCGTCTTCCACGGCATTAACGGGACCATCCGTTTCAGGGGCTCCACCGTGACCATAGACGGCATACAGGGATTCATGGACTCGGGAACCGTCGCAGTGAACGGGACGGTTCTTCTCCGGAACCTGAAGCCCGCGGTCATGGACGTGACCCTGGAGGGCAGAGATATTCCCATCGAAATCCCCGACACGATGAACGGCCGTCTCCATGCGTTTCTCTCACTGAAAGGCAGGGACGCGCGCTTTGACCTGACCGGCGACATAACCCTGCTCGAGGCGCTGTACTATCGGGACGTGACCCTCCGCCACATATCCGACGCAGTTTTGTCCGCGGCCCGGGGTGCTCCTCCGCCGCCGGCACGGACCGATGATCTCCTTGATTCCGTGACGGTCAACCTTTCCATAGGGCATCGTACTCCCCTGCTGGTAAACAACAACATCGCCCACATGGAGCTCGTGCCGGACCTTCGCGTCTCGGGAACCCCGGCCCGTCCCGTTGTCAACGGCCGCATCTTCGTCCGGTCGGGAGCCATCTATTATCAGCGCAGGGAGTTCGCGGTGCGGAAGGGTGTCGTCGATTTCCTCAACCCTTACCGCACAGAGGCTGTCCTCGACATAGAAAGCACTGTGTCCATCAACCAGCGGCGCATAACACTGCTCGTGACGGGTCCACCGGACCTGCTCGTCTTCAACCTCAGCTCTGAACCACCGGAAGAGCAGGGGGAATTGCTGTCACTGTTGTTGACGGGAAAAACAACCCGCGAACTGACGGGCGGCTCCGGAGACATGGCACAGACCACGGCAGCCATGGTGGCTTCTATCATCAATGCCGCCATGGCTGAAGACGTTCGTCAGACTACGGGCCTGGACATCTTCGAAGTGGAGGCTATCGACACGGAAAGTGACCTGTTTTCAGACCGTTTCAGGGTTACCCTCGGGAAGGAGCTGTCCAGGCGGCTTGCCGTCAAGTATTCCTTTCAAACAGAGCAGGGTGAACTGGTTCAGCGGGTTTCCACGGAATACCGGCTGCTCGAACATATCCTCGCCGCTGCCTTTCAGGACAACACCGGTGTCTTCGGCGGCGGACTACGCTTCAGGCTGGAGTTTTATTGAAAACCATGGACCTCCACAGCGCCGTCCGCGCCCTTTCACGTCTTGCCGTCATACTCCTCATTTTCTGGACCGCCTGTTCCGCCTTCGGGCAACAGTCCGACGGGACGGAACCGGTGTGCCGTTCCCGCGATGTCCTCCCTGTCGGGAGCGTGACAATTCACGTTACCGGAGACTTCGTGAACGCCCGGGATCTCGAACTCCTGGCCCGGGATCTCATTTTTGTGCGCGAGGGCGATCTTTTTTCCCCTGAAGCGCTGGAACAGTCGATCACGGTCCTCGGGCTGAGCGGGCGTTTCCTCGATATTTCAGTGGACTCGAGAGAAACCGGCGAGGCCCTTGATCTTCTCTTCGAGCTCGCACCGGCGCCCCTGGTCAGGGATGTGAGGATGCGGGGTATCTACCCCTACTTTGAACAGGACATTCGAAACGTCATGACCCTCGGCCCCGGATCCCCCGTCACGGACGCGAAACTGCGGGAACAGGAAAGCCTCATTGCCGCCTTTTATCTGCGGGAGGGCTACATCACCCCCCGAGTCACGGCCGAAACGACGGGAGATCCCCGGGAAGGCTTTCTCTCCCTCGTAATCACCGTCGCCGGGGGGCCCCGCTATCGTCTTGATGAATATATCATCCGGGGCAACAGGTTCTTCAGTGACGGGCGGCTCCGAACCATGACGGGCGCGGGCCGGAGCCGGTTGTTGCAGGGATCGGCGGCTCGCTTCATGGAACAAGCCCTTGCCGATGACGTTCGTGCCATGCTGCAGCGCTACCGGGCGGCGGGATTCGCCGAGTGCGTGATCGACACCGATATTCAGCGATTTCCTGAACGTTCGACGATCTCTGTTACCCTGACAATCATCGAAGGACCCCGCTACGACGTCAGCATCACGGGTAACCGGGCCCTGCCGCGACGGGACCTGGAAGAAGATTTCGTCTTCCTGAAAGAAGGAAACCGCAATGACGCCGCACTCAGAAGAACCGTCCGGAACATGATGAACCGGTACCGCTCCCGCGGTTATGCCGACGTCGGTATCGACATGGAGTCGCAAACCGTGGAAACAGATGGGTCACCGGTACGCTCCGTCAGGTTTGTCATAGACGAGGGGCGGCTCCACCGCATGGGGACCCTTACCATGGACGGAGCCGACACCATGGGCGAAAAAACCGTCAGGGAATGGCTGCGGGGCGGACTTCCTGAATTCAGGCAGGGGAAGGCCTGGCTTGCCGATCAGTGTGACAACGCCCTTTTCACCGTTATCTCCGCCTACAGGGCTCTCGGCTATCCCGATGCCGAAGCGTCCTGTGATATAACCTGGCGTGAAGATCAGGAAGCGCGGATTGCCGACGTGACCCTGTCCATAACGGAAGGAGTGCGGACGACAGTCTCGCGCCTTTCCTTCACCGGACTCCAGTCGATTACCGAGGAAGAAGCCCTGGAAGCTACGGAATTACGAGAAGGCATGCCCCTGCTGCACACACTTCTTGAACGTGACAGGCATGTCCTGACGGCCCGAATTTCCGAAAGGGGTCGTCCCCACGCGCAGGTCATGGAACATCTTTCCTTCAGCGATGACGGTTCCCGGGCCGCTGTTGAGTACCGGGCCGTCGAAGGTCCGGCCGTCGCTCTTGGGAACGTCCATTATTCCGGAAACTTCAGGACAAAAGAACGCGTGTTCAATCGCGCCATTGGAATGCGCACGGGAGACCCCTTCTCACCCTCCGGGTACCTCCGGGGAGAGCGGAACATCCGAAATCTCGAAGTCCTCGAATCAGCCCGTTTCCGTGCCATAGGGCTCGCGGAAAAGACCGGCGAGGTAACCCTCCTGGTGGACGTGTCTGAAAAGAAACCCCACTACCTCGAGGCGGGCTTCGGGTATGAATCGCAGCGGGGACTTTACGCGGACGCCAAGGCCGGTGACCGCAATCTCTTCGGTACAAACAGGAACGCCTGGATCGGCAGCGAAATCAGCGAAACGGGCTTCCGCAACGAGGCAAACCTCCTGGACCCCCGTTTCTTCGGCACGTCTCTGTCGGCCTCGGCCAGTCTCTACCAGGAGCGGCTGGAGCTCTTCAATCAGTCCTTCGGCACCGACACCTACGGGTCGTCCCTTAAGCTCGCCAGGAATCTGACGCCGGCGCTGTCCGGACAACTGGGTGTGCGCTTTGAGGAAAAGAAGCTTTTTGCCCGGGGGATCGGCATACCTGCCGGATCGGAAGAACACTACGGCACACGGAGCATCTTTGTGGCGGGTCCCGCCCTCATCTACGACACGCGCGACCTTTTTATACGGCCCCGCAGCGGTTTTTACGGCATTGTTTCCGTCGATGTTTCCAAAGGGGTCAGGAACTCCTTCGACGATTTCCTGAAATACGACGTGGATGCCCGTTACTTTCGGACGCCTCTGTCACGGATCACCTTCGCCCTGTCGGCCCGCGCGGCGTTTCTCCAGCCCTTCGGATCATCGTCGGTCATACCGGCGGACCAGCTGCTGTTCCTGGGCGGGACATCCACTGTACGGGGCTTTTCAGAAAACATGCTCCGGTACGATGACGCCGGGAACCCGCTGGGGGGACGGGCATCGGTTTCCGGAAGCCTTGAGGCGAGAATCGACCTGGGCCGCAACTGGGAACTGACAACCTTTTTCGATACGGGAAGCGTATCGCGTACCTTCGAGAACATCGGCACCGACGGATTCAGGTCTTCCATCGGGGCGGGCATCCGCTACATCACCCCCATCGGCCCCGTGGGTATCCTTTACGGCGCGAAGCTCAACAGGCGCGAGGGTGAAGGATCGGGTCGCTGGCATTTCTCAATCGGTTATACTTTCTGACCCCCCTCCCCCGTACCGTCTCATCCATACCCTGAAGCCCCTTCATCAACGGGGAGTCGAGGCGGATCCTTCATCATTATTTCACAGTACGTTTAACGGATTGTAACACTTCGTTAAACGTGTCACCCCCTTCAGGGTCATCTTCCCCGTAACACCCCGTTGCAATAAATTATTATCATCTTACATTCCAATAACTTACAGGCGACAGCATCATTTCCATCCATTCCGGCACGAATATTTCTATAATACAGGATAGAACGATCAGGGAAGCATACAAGGAGGGTCGGACAATGAAACGCACGGTACAGACGATGATCATGACGGCATTCGTAATCCTGGTAACCACCTCTTTTGCCTGGGCCGGACACGTGGCGACGGCGGGAATGGGGGCTTTCCCTTACTTCCAGCTTGGCTGTCTCATAATGGGGGGCCTTACGATCACGTCTCTGAAGCACAAATATTCCCGCATGTACCTGAGAGAGGCCGTGGGCAGCTTCGCTCTCTATACAATCATGGTAGCTCTCTTCACGGCTCCCGTCGTGGAAGCCCTGAAGACTCTCGTGAGCTGAAAAGGCAAAATGAATCGAACCGCCCGGGCGGTTCGTGCTAAGCACCCTCGCCGGAGTTACCCGTTTCCCGTCCAACGTGGCGGTCCGAGAAACCCGCTGTTTCCGGACCGCCACTCCTCCCGCCGGGGCCGGGTTTCATTCCTGACGGCTTTGTAAAAAGTCGCAGGAACCATTGAGCGCGACGGAGCATCCGGTCCTGATACCGGAGGTCATGTCTCCGGTATTTTTCCGAAGTCACCCTGCGCGCGAGACGACGTGTCACTGGTTGACCACGAGCGGCTGTCACGCCCTCCGGTCGCCTGATCCCGTCATCAGATCCTCATGGCCGCGTCGAACCCCTCCTCGACGGCCTCCCTGATCATGCGGGGATCGACGCAATCGCCCACGGCGTACAGTTCCCCCGCGTGTCCGAATGAATCCGGCAGTGTGGAGTCGGCCTTGAGACCCACGGCAAGAACAACGCAGTCGCCTTCGATCATTCCGACCTCTCCCCGCCGTTTCACCCGGACGCCCCGGTCCGTGATCGCCTCCACGGTAGTCCCTGTTTCCATGCGAACTCCCATCGCTTTCAGCCGGGCCAGGAAAAAGGGCCTGTAGGTCGCTGAGACCTGGGGAGCCATGGTGTCCAGCATCTCCACCACGGTAACTCCCGTTACGTCCCCCTTGCGCGCGAGCAAGAGCTCCGCCGTTTCGCATCCCACGAGGCCGCCTCCTATGACGATCACGGTTCCGCGGGGGATTTCCTTTCCCGTCAGCACCTCCTCGGCCGGCACGACCTGAGGAGCGTCGATGCCGGGGATCGGAGGAACAACAGGCCGCGCACCCGCCGCCAGGATCAACGCCTCAGGCTGTTGCGCCGCCACGGTCCTCCGGTCCGCTTCCGTTCCGACGCGGATATCAACCCCCGCCAGGCGCGCCCGCAGGGCAAGACTTTCCGAAAGAAGACGAATGTGCTCCTTGTGGGGCGGCAGGCATCCGACGCGGAGCCATCCTCCCGTTTCCTCCTCTTTCTCGAAAAGCGTCACGCTGTGCCCCCGTTCGGCAGCCGTCCGTGCCGCCGTAAGTCCCGCCGGACCGCCACCGATCACGCACACCTTTTTCGCCCGTCCCGCGTGTTCAATCAGCGTTGAGCTCTCCCGGCCCGCCCGGGGGTTTACGGTGCAGAACACAGGTGACTTCCGGCCCCAGGCCCGGTATGCCGACAGGACCTCGCCGAGACACCGTGAACAGAGTATGCAGGGATTGATTTCCCCTGAACGGCCGCTTTTCCCCTTGTTGGGCAATTCGGGATCAGCCAGCAGAGCCCGGGCCATACCGGCGAGGTCTGCCTGGCCGGCGGCGATGATTTTCTCGGCGGTTGTGAGATTGCTGATGCGGTTCGCGGCAATGACGGGAATGGTGACGGAATTCCGGAGGGCTCCGGCCAGGTGCGCGAAGGCCCCCTCCGGAAGCGACGGCGCGACGGTGGGGATGGGCGACTCGTGCCAGCCCGTGTAAAAGGTGAGCATGTTCACGCCGGCCTCTTCCAGCATGCGGGCGATCGTGATCCCCTCATCGATTCCGTAGCCGCCCTCCATCTGCTCATGGACGTTCAGACGGACACCGACGGGGAAATCCCGCCCCACGGCTCTTCTGATGCCGCCTATGATCTCCAGGAGAATGCGCGTCCTGTTTTCTAGACTTCCGCCGTATTCATCATCCCGGGTATTTCCCAGGGGAGAGAGAAACCGGTTCAGGAGATATCCCCCGCCGGCCAAAACTTCCACCGCGTCGAATCCTCCCCGGCGGGCGCGAAGGGCCGCCGCGCCGTACCCGGACACGATGAAACGGATTTCATCGATGGTGAGGGCCCGGGGAGTAACCCGCAGGAGCCGGTTGTACACCTCTGAAGGACCCACCGCTTCGGACGTATTATCCCGCAGAATGAGATGGTAGGAGGAGATAAGCTGACAGGACGATCGCGCGCCCCCGGCGGCGATTGATTCCGTGAGTCTCCGGACGCCGGGGAGAAAGCGATCGTCGTACAGACCGGGCTCGACGGGAGATCCATCGGCAAGAGGAGCGAAGGGAACGATGATGAGGCCCGCCCCGCCCCGTGCCCGCTCGGCGTAAAAATCAATGAAACGGTCTCCCAGGGTCCCGTCATCCTCGCCGTAGGCGGTGGTCAGAGGCAACATGACAATGCGATTGGGCACTTCGAGAGTTCCAATGTGTATCGGGGTAAAGAGATGCTCAAACATTATTCTTCCTTTCTTCCTTAAAAGAATTTTTCCCTGATGTTCGTCGACGACTCCCTGCCGATGGCGTCAAAATGACGGGCAAGAAAATCCTCCGCCATGCGGCGTCCCGTTTCAAAAAGATAGAGAACGAAGTCCCTGTCCAGGTTGAGTTTGCTTGACGCTGAAAGCTTCGAGAACTCCTCTTCGGCATCGATAGTGTGAATGAAGGTTCGCTTGTACCTGGCGGTATCCAGGTTTTCCTCGGTGATCAGGCGCGAGACAAAGTCGATGGCCCTCATTTCCCTCATGAGACTGGAATTGAAGCTCAGGGTGTTCATCCGATCAAGTATTTCGGGAGCCGTCGTGGGAACCTCCGGAATGTTGATCGGATTGATCTGCACGATGAGAACATCGGCACATTGGGTTCCGTAAATGACCGGGAAAATGGGAGGGTTTCCCATGTAGCCCCCATCCCAGTAAAAGTCCCCGTCCACTTCCACGGCGTGGTAGAGAAAGGGCAGACAGGCCGACGCAAGCACCGCTTCAGGAGATATTTCGTGGGTTTCAAATACCCTGAGCCGCCCGTTGAGAACATTGGTCGCGCAGACGAAAACCTTGACCTTCTCCGCCTCCCTGAGCCTTTCAAAATCAACCGTCTCAAGAATGATATCCTTGAAGGGATTGATATTCGCCGGGTTCCACTGATAAGGGGAATACACCCGGGTGAGCATGTCAAAAAACAACCAAAGCGGCGAATGCTCCAGGTTCCCCCGGGTCGTCATCATGTCAATCCAGGTCGGCTGAAAGACACTTTTCTTCGCCATGGAAATGTTGGATTCCCAAAAGAATTTCAAAAGTTCCCGGGATTTCTCCGGGCCGCCCGTTTCCATTCCGTAGGCCGCGACGGCGGCGTTGAGGGCGCCGGCGCTGGTTCCCACAAAGGCCTCGATATCCAGACGGTCGTCTTCCAGGATCCTGTCTATGACGCCCCAGGTGAAGGCCCCGTGAGAACCTCCTCCCTGAAGGGCAAGACTCACCTTTTTCCTGCATGCCGGGTGAGATCCGTTCCGGGGCGTCGCGGCGGATCTCTCTTTTCTTCTCCCCGGCGTCCTCCGTACCGCTGATCGTTCACCACCGGCCTTTTTTTCGCCGTTCATCGTGCCGCCCATCCTTTCCAAAGAATTGATTTCACAATGTACATTATCCGACCGGCTTGAACAGCCGCCGCACCAGCCTGAGCTTCCTCTCGGCATAAGGAGGATAGCGCAGGGGAATATCAAAAAGAGTTGACCGCTTCAACACGCTTCGCCGGTGGGTGAACGTATCAAAACCCGCCTTGCCGTGATAGCTGCCCATGCCGCTGTCGCCGATCCCCCCGAAAGGAAGTGTCGTGCTTCCCACATGGGACAGCGTATCGTTGACACACCCCCCGCCGGAAGATGTTTCGGCAAGGACGCGTTTTTCAACGGTCCGGCTTTCGGTAAAAACATATAGAGCCAGTGGGCGGGGCAGCGCGTTCACGATGTCAAGGGCCTCGTCCAGGTCGCCGTAGGGAAGAAGAGGCAGAAGGGGACCGAAGATTTCTTCCTCCATGATCGGGTCCGTCAAGCTCACCCCGTCGATGATAGTCGGGGCGATGTACCGGGTTGTCTGATTGGCGCGTCCCCCATGGACGATCCTCCCTGACTTCATCAGGTCCGTCAGCCGGCTGAAGTGCCTCTGGTTTATTATGCGTCCGTAGTCAGGGCTTTCTTCGGGATCGTTCCCATAAAACGAGACAATGGCCCGGCGTAGTCCATCAATCAGTTTCTCCTTCACATCCCTGTGAACGAGCACGTAATCCGGCGCCAGGCAGGTCTGTCCCGCGTTATAATATTTTCCCCAGGCAATCCTTCGTGCCCCGCAGTCCATTTTCGCGTCCCGGCAGACGACGGCCGGGCTCTTGCCGCCGAGTTCCAGCGTCACCGGTATGAGCTGACGGGCCGCGCTTTCCATGATGATCCTGCCGACGGCCGTTCCCCCCGTAAAGAAAATGTAATCAAATTTTTCGTCGAGAAGGGCCCGGGTCTCCGGGACGCCGCCCTCCACGACCGTGATGAAGGAGGGATCAAAAGCGTCCCCCGCGAGCAGGGCTATTTCCTTCGATGTCTCCGGGGCAAGCTCCGAAGGCTTCAGAATGGCGCAGTTACCAGCCGCGATGGCACCGACCAGGGGCGCCATCGCCAGCTGAAAGGGATAATTCCAGGGACTGATGATAAGCGCCAGTCCATAGGGTTGATGATAGACGACGCTGGTGGCGAAAAAATGGAGCATCGGGGTGCCGACCCGCCGGGGCCGTGCCCATGTCGCGGTCTTTCTGAGCGCTTCGCGAATTTCCGGGTAGAGTATGCCGATTTCGGCACTGTATGATTCGAATCGGGGCTTTGCAAGGTCCTTCTCAAGGGCCTCCATGATGCGGTCTTCCCGTGCCCGTATGGCCTCCTCGAGGATTTTCAGCTGTCTGGTCCTGAAGGATATATCCAGGGTAATGCCGCTTCTGAAATACTCCCGTTGTATCTTTACACGTTTCTCGAGGTTCATGAGTTCAGCCTGCCGAATCTGTGCAGGTAGAAAATGACAGAAGGAGAGCTTCCTGTCAATCAGATGATTACCCTGTCATCGACGGATCGTGAACCGTCACAGTCCCCTCTTCAGGCAACCTTCCGTCACCGTGCCGGGGGGCGGCGGCCCACAGGCGCCGGGTCAGCGGGACCGGCAGCACCGGGAACACAATCCATCCTGGCACGATAGCCCCGGCCGGGCTGATGTGGTCCCGGAGCTCTCATGGTGAAGGGAAAGGGCAGGAAGAGGATCGGCGCCTTCCACCGGGGCGCGTGGATATAGGCGACGGTGGTGACCTGGAGAGAAACCACTGCAATGAGCGCCAGATTCCGGAACGAGAACTGAAGGGTCATCGGTCCGTGCCATCGAAGGGTTCATCGTTGAGGAAGCTATTGAGCGCCCGGAGATATTCCGCCAGCAGTGTCCTGCTGACAACGAAAATATGACCGATGTTCTTCTCCAGGGTCCGGTTCAGGCCGTTCCGGGTCACGCGAATATTTCCGTCATCGATCTGTCCCCACAATTCACTTGCCACGCAGGAACCGGGCGGAGCTATGGGATCCCGCAACCCCCGATAATCAAAGATCTGAATGCCCGCCGTCCGAAGAATCTCCATGTCCACGGGCTTGCCGTCATACGTGCGGTTGGTGGAGGGAAGACGGAAGGTCCCCTCAACGATGGGATTGGTGAGAAACAACCTGATCCACTCACGGTGGGCCCGCGCCGGAAATCTTGTTCCGTGGGTCAGCCAGTAGAGAAAGGGTGCCGCGTCTTCAACGGCGTCACCGCTGATCGCCCTCCCGTAAAACCCCATCATAACCGTATAGTGGACGCCGGGCTGAATTTCGTTCATACCGAACTCGATTATATGAGGCGGCACATTGACGCTCCCGAACAGTTCGGTCATGAGGTATTCGTCGTAATACCGACGAATGTATGACCGCATGGGACCGTGCCCGCTGGCATCGTCATCGAACAGCACGGGAGCCGCCAGCAGGGCTACCTTCCGGACATCCATCTTTTTCCCCGCCGCCAGGCGTTCTTCCGCCCGCCGTGCCAGGTAGGGAAGAATCAACGTACCACCCATACAATAGCCGAGGACAATTATCTCCGCCCGGGGATGGTTTTTCCTGATGATGTTGAAATTGTGGTCATGGACCGTCTTGCCGTAGAAATCCAACCCGCGGTCATTGTCTTCAGGGCCGGGCGTTCCGAAATCGACCATGTATATGTCATACCCTTCCCGGAGCATGGCCTGCACAACGGACTTCCCATCGGCCAGGTCAAAGAGTTCCGGCTTGTTGATCAGCGGAGTGGACATGTAGATGACCTTTCCGACGGGTTTGACATCCTCGGGGCGGGTATACCGCCGCAGGCTCACGTGGGCGAGACGGGAGCCCTCCACGACCTCGTAGTCGGAACAGCCCAGCACGCCCAGGGTGGCCCGTTCGGAATACTCCTTGAGATCGAAGGCATTGTAGCGGTGAAGCGTTTCAAGGCGCAGCCGGTTCTCAGCCAGATATTCTTCGAAGGTCATGGCATCGGATCCATCACTGTTTTTTCTCATGAAGGGCATGTCCCTTCCCTTGAGGGGCCGTTCGGTGATCACCACCAGAAGACACGTGAGCAGTTCCTTCATGGCGTTCAGCCTCGTCATGCCCGCCGAGGTATAGGCGCGCTCCATCTGGCCGAATTCCTGCAGGTACTCCTTGAGCATGGCGTGGCCTTCCGGTGTCGTGGCGACGAATCTCGCCCTGTCACGATCAAAACGGCCATCCCGCACGAAGTAATCACAGAGAAACCAGATCAGCCGGGTGTAGTTTTTGTAGATCCAGCCGTTGATATCGCGGTAGATATCGGGATCCCTGCCGGAACGGGTCGAGAGACGGGCGTGTGCTTTCAGGGGGTCGAGGACAAGGGTTTCCAGAAAGGCGTTCTGAAAACCGGCGAGAATGGAAAAGGGTCCGAAGAGCGCCGGGCACTCACTGATCGAGGCAAGCACTTTCTGATAGTCGAAGAGGGTCTTCGCCTGGTATCCACCCATCATGCTCATCCAGGGCAGAGCCGTTGTGAGTCCCATCACGTTGTCGGCCGCCGTCGTCCCCATGTAACTCAAGAGTGTATCCGGCGATATGGCGTTTTCTTGTTTCATCGGTTCCTCCTCCGGGGAAAACCATCCGGTCTTCACCCCCGTGAACATCTCCCTTGGCGAACGTGAAAATGGCTTTCTAGTCAGTGTGTTTAACAGCGCATGATAGGATAGGGGCCCCTGGCTGTCAATGAAATAGTGCCTCAAAGTTGGGAACACGTAAACTGTTCGGGTTATAGGGTACCTTTATGGAGGTGGCCTATGAGACGGACGGATCTGCTGGAGGAGACCCGTAAGATGCGATTTGAAGAATTGTACAGCGGGTGGAACGATATTAGGAAGGAAAAAGGAACGCATAAAACGTTTGCGAGGCTGAACAGCCACCACTCGGCCCGACCGGCGTACTTTCTCCGACGCTCCCATTGAATCAATCATCTGTGTTTCCTTAATCGATTCGCTTTGCCATTACTCCTCTTCGAATCCAAAAGAGTCGAAGTGCAGGGTGCGGCAGTTTTCGGTGACATCGCGGATGGTCTTCTCAGTGGCCCCGTCCGGTATTTCGGCCCGGATCTCCAGGGTCACCTCGACGTTGGCCCCGATATACTTCGACAGGTGTTGGATGACTTCGTCGGCAATTCGGCCGGCGTCACGCCCGACCCGGAGTGAATCGAGTTGCACCGATCCGTGGAAACGCCGATACGTGGGGGCGGGTGGCGGGGGTGTGCCTGTGTCCGTTCTACGCGTTGTTCCCGCCCCGGTTGCTTGACCCTGTTCCAATGCCTGTTCGGTTTCCGCGACCGTCGCCGAACCGTTTCCGGCCTTTGCTTTCGCCGCTTCAGCATCCCGGCGCTGCTGTTCGGCTGCCACGTCGGGCTTCACAACAATCGAGCCGCCCTCACTCTGAACAGCGGCAGATCCGCCGCCCACGAGGCCTAAATAGCGGCCGTCGGCGTCCCTGGACTGTGCGTAGGCAAACGTCTCAGACTGCCAGGTCAAAAGCGCGATCCCTTCCCGGATGGCGGCGATCAGCACGCCCGGGTCGCGAAGGCGCGGAAGGTACAGGTACGTCGCGAAGTCTTCGACAAGTTGCTTCACCGGCACGTCATTCCCGCGCCAGAGGGGTACCCGGTCCAGTTCAAGGCGCAACCGAACTCCGCCCATCTGGACAAGAAGCATCTCCTCGCTCTTGAGCTTTTTAGAAGCGCGAAGCGCCAGCGAATCAGACCCTTGCAAGCGAGTTTCCGTCCACTCGGGCGATCCCTTGGGGTCCGGCTGGTTCGGGACGAGCAGCCACTGGTATGCCTCGGGAATACGGACGTTCACCGTGTCGTCGGCGTTCTTGCGTTTCGTGTCGGCCTGCTTGGATTGGAACGGATCGAGATTGAGCTGCTCCCGCTCGTCCCAGATGGACTTCCAGGACATGAATTGCCGGATGGCGGCCTGAAAGTCCTTGAGTCGACTCGCATCGCTCGCCAGGAACACCAGGGTGTTCTTGTGCGACCGGGGGCTACTGCCGCGACTGTCCAGGATAGCCTGCGCCTCCTTCCGCGCGGCACTGTCTGCTTGCCCCTTGCTATGAGCATGCTCGGGACCCAGAATTACCAGCCGCGCCTCGTGCTCGTCCGGGATATCGCTACTGCTCAGACAGGCGTGCACGCGGTGGAAATCGCCACGGCTGCGCGCCTCATCCCTCAGGCGGCGTACGATTTCGTCCATGACATCGTGTTCGTGGAGCTGGTTCGCTCGATCCTCCGCAAGACGCGTGACCGTGGGCTGAGTCGAGTACCAATAACGACTGCCGTCCACATATAAATAGGTCGCCCGGTCCGTAAGTCGGCGGATGGCGTCGCCGAAGGTAGCCACGGTTTCGCCGGGTTGGACGCATCCCAACTTCACCTGGCGGTCGTCGATACCCCGGTTGGCGGCCCGTTGGGTCGGGGCCGATCCGACGTAGATGGTGCGTGCCACACGGCGGCAAGCGGAGTAGCGACCCAAATTCGGCGCGTCCCGGTCGAGCCTGAGCGGCAGGGAATGTTCCCCGTCCACATCCTTGGCAATGACTGGGGTCCACTGGTCGTCAAGGTAGCGGGTCAACTCGAACTGCACTGCGGAGTCGTCAATGGGGATGGTAGCGGGCATGATCAGCAGGTTGCCGTCCTGTCTTTCCCACAGGGAATGGATCACCGCCGCCATCAGGCGCAACACGCCGCGCGTGCGTTGAAATTTGTCGAGTGTGGACCAGTCGTTGTAGAGCCGGTCAAAAAGTTCAGGGTGGATCGGGTAGGCCAGCTTGATGCGACGTTCGTATTCGGCCTCTCGACACTCGGATGGGAATTCACTGTGTTGCGTTCCGTACATCTCCACGAATTCTCGAGCCACGGCGTCGCGCGCTACAAAGGCCTGTTTATCATGAAGTGGTTCGAAGAGCCGACGACGCACGATCTCGAACCCCTCGTCCGGGCTGGCCGGACGCCAGCTCGATTCCACGCGGCCGATGGCGTTCTTGAGTCGGGACAAGGCGCGCTGGCCCCATTCGCCGCCGATCTCATTATCGGATGCTGGAATGCTGACCACCAGCAAGGTGTTTTTGGCCGTCTTGGCCGCCTCACTCAGTGCCTGCGCGAAGGTAAACTGGGTATCGAAAGTGCCGGCGGGAAGCAAACTGCCTTCGTGAAGTTGTCGTGCGTAGGCTACCCACTCGTCAATCAGAACAAGGCAGGGTGAGAACTTGTTGAACAACTCCTTCATCTTGTCGCCTGGGTTGGTAGCCTTCTCGTCGTCGGCGCGAATCATCTCGTAACCGGTCTTACCACCCAGTTGCCAGGCGATTTCGCCCCAGATCGTACGAACGATCGTTCCGTCATCCTTCTTACTCGGGTTGCCGGGCGACACTTTGGTACCGACTACAATGGCGCGATTAACTTTTAATGCCACCTCACATCCAGCTTCCTTCAGAACCTCTTCGGTGCCGGGAAGTTCTGTCGAGGGCGTGCTGGAGAAAAGATGATAAAGAGCCAACATGCTGTGGGTTTTTCCGCCGCCGAAGTTCGTCTGCAACTCAACCACCGGGTCGCCACCCTGCCCCCCGATCCGGCGTACACCGTTGCTGAGGAGCTTCTGCAGCCCCTCGGTGATGAAGGTGCGCCGGAAAAACTCGGTGGGGTCCTGGTACTCGGATGCCGCCTCGCCCAGGTACACCTGCCACAGATCGGCTGCGAACTCCGCCTGCTGATACTTGCCGCTGGCCACGTCCCGGTGCGGGGTGACGACTTCCCGCCAGGGCTTCAGGCCGCTTAGGGGGTTGCCCTCGGTGGGGGCCACAGCGTGCTTGCGCATCTCGCCTCGACGCTGCTCGTCGAATCGCACGCGCAACAGTGCCATTTTCTGCTCTTCCAGCTCCTTTGCCTCGGGGGCCGAGATGGCGGTAAGCAGGCGGCCGATGCTGTCCAGCGCCCGATAAGCATCGTCACTGCTGAAGGGCGTTTGGTGCGCCCAGCGGTTGCGCACGTCCCGCAGTTCGCTGACCAGGGAACGTTCGGTATGGCCAAGGGTGTTGCGGAAGACCGCGTTCCACTGGTCCCACATGACCGTGAGCAGGTTGTGGGTATCCCAGTTGAGCTCACCCTTCCTGGTCGCCTTCACCGCACCGCGGTCTTCGCGGAGCGTCTGCGCCACCATCTCCTGCCATTGATCTCCGTGTACAGCTTGCAGTTCCCGCTCAACAAAGGGGCGCAATCCCTTGTTGAGTAGTTCAAGCGCGTCTCCCACTCTTCCGTGATTGCTTTTAGCCATTGCTCTCTTTATCCCTCCATTTCGGATATTCGCTCGATACCTTCCATCATAACTTGGAAACTACGAGAGCGATTACCATTACGGCTGAGCCAGGCAGCCATTTTTCGAGCTCCTGACAGGCAATCCGAACCATCACAGCGGAGCTTTTTGGACCGTTGCACAATTCAACCAATCTTTGTTTTAAGATATGACAATCACCGCCGTCATTGTCTCGAACAATCACAAAACGTGCCCCGGGTTCTTGCCAGGCGCGGAGTTTCCGGGGAATACTCTTTTCCAGATCCCGCTTTCCTTCATGCGGTATGCACAAAAAATTTATGCCGGGCATCAATCGTGGCAAAAGGACGTCCAGCAGGCTCTTCATTGATCGTTCTTCGAGAAGAAATACGACGCGATTCATTTCAGGCCGGCTCCTTCAAAAAGTCCTTGCTTCCAAAGCGCTCCGGGCAAATCGCCTTCGGCGACAAGGTTGCGCAACAGTTCGCTTTCGGACGCGCGCCGCACTTCGCTGAAACCATCCTTTTTCACCAACCAGTAAATCTCTTCCAGGTGTGCGCCATTGATGAAGTCCGGGGAATGGGTGGAAACAAACACCTGCCCGCCCCTCCGGGCGTAGTCCCGGAATTCTTCGAACAGTTCATAGAGCAGCTCCGGATATAACTGGTTTTCCGGTTCCTCGACCGCCAGCAGCGGATGCGGCTTCGGGTCATATAACAGGATTAGGTAGGCGAACATCTTGATCGTTCCGTCGGAAACATATCGCGCGATAAAGGGATCCTTGAAGTTGCCGTCCTGGAATCGCAGTACCAGACGGCCATCCTCCGTCGGTTTTGCCTCGACCTTGCTCACTCCCGGAACGCGTTCTTTCATGGCTCGAAGCACTTTTTCAAAACAATCCTGATGGTTCTCGTAAAGATACTGGGCAACCTGGGCAATGTTGTCTCCGCGGGTGGAGAGATGTTCCGCCCAGACGGCCTCCGCGCTGGGTCTGGCATCGCTGATATGGAAATCGGAAATGTGCCAGTTTTCGATAAGGCTTCGGAATTCGGACACCACCCGGAATTCCTTGAATTGGCCGAGGCCTTTTATCGCCAGGACCCCTGGATCATCCAGAACATACTCTTTACGTTCAGCCGCCACACCTTCCTGCCCATAGGCCGCCTCGTTGGTGATGGCCGAACCTTTTCCCCGGGAAAAATCCACAAAATGCCAGGGCTGGCCGAATTGTCCGCGCCTGAACTTCAGTATTTCCCGAACCACAACCGGCCGGCCCGTATCCTCGCCGATTTCCAATTGGTACGTTGCCAGCCGTCCGCCGCTTTCACGAAATTTCACCGTGATTCCAATCGGTCCTGTTTCCCCGCGACTAACCAGTTCCCGAAAGCCGCCCCTGCGTGTAACTGCCGACACCACATTTTGCGCCAAAGCGTCTTTCAGAAAACTGAATACATCGAAAAGGGTTGATTTGCCTGAGCCATTAGCGCCGACAACAATGGTAAGACGAGGAAGATCTTTCAATTCCGCAAAACGAAACAAACGATAGTTACGGATTTCAATACTTACTATTTGCATGTATCACCTCTATTGAAAGAAATCCTGCTGTTTGGCTCGTGGTGCGGCCTGAGCCAGGCGAGTCAATTCCGGCCACACCAGCACGAGGCTGTTATAGGCCAGCGCTTCGCCAGTCCTGCCCTTGGCTTCGCAAAGTTTGAAAAGCCGGTAGGAAAGCTCGCGCGCCATCTCGCCGACCGTGCCGCCGAGTTTGCGAAGGAGCGCCGACGCGCCACTTTCCCCGTGCTGGTCGAGACCACGAATGAGATGCTGCGTTGCCTCCCATACGGTCAACCGCTTGTCCGAGGATGGGTCCCAGTCCTCTGGCAACTCATCGCGCTTCACCAGCCGGACCTTGCCGCTCCGCGCCACGACGATGCCCGCTTCCACAAGGCCGTTGACTGCCGTGTTTTTGGCACGGGAAAGGGTTTCCGCCACGCCGAACTCGCCTTCCTCCATCCCATGCTGCTCAAACCAGGCCAGGGCCCAGCGGGTGTCGGCATCGAACTCCGCCTCCTGTTCGGCCAGTACCTCATCGAGGGTCTGGTTGATCAGGGATAGAGCGGTGCGCACGGTCATGGCGTTGCCACTGGACTCAATGACTTTTGCGTAGCGCGAGAACACAGCCATGCCGGGTCCGATGGCGGCCTGAGCCAGGTCCACCGGCGCGATGTTCCCCTGCTGGAGGTGTTTGAGCGCGGTGGGGAGTTCCTTTTTCATTTCGTTCAGGAATTCGCGGCGGCTGCACTGGGGGGCGTCGGCCGGGCGGGGGCGGCAGGCCAGGACAATGTAAGACGCCAGGGCGTTCGTGCCCATGGCCACCATGCGCCACTTTTGCGAAGCCCGCACCGGCCAGGTGGCGGTGATCTGAAAGCCGCTGCCAATCAGGGCATTGAGGAGCGTCTCCCAGCCAGTGGTGCGGTCAACCTCGTTGCTCGCCCCCTCTTCATCTCCGTTATCGTCCTCATCACTGCCCGCCTTTTCGTCTTCCTGCTTGAAAGCGTAATAGACGGTGAGCGGGAAGCGCGGGTCCATTTTCTCCCGCAGGGTGACAAAAGTTTTCCGAAATCCAGATTCAAAGTGTTCCCTGGCTTGTTCCTTATTGCCTTCAAAGCGTTCCGGTGCTGCGGTCAGTTCCTGGGCTTTAGGCACCAGGATGGTTTTAAAGAGCTCGGGATACAGTTCGCCGATGGTTCGCCTAAGCCAGACATAGAAAAAATCAGAGAGGGCTGCATAGCCGATATTGTCGTAGTAGGGAGGGTCGGTGCTGATCAGAAGACCGCAGGTGTCATTCCAGGCACCGGCGGCATCGACTTGAAGTCCATTCCCGCCGCTTCTTGATGACTTTCCAATTACATCGATACAGTCAGCAACATAGTTGCTACAGGTAGCCCAGGCACCAACCGAATCCCCAAGCGTGTTGGCCTCAGCAAAATTCCAAACCATGGGGATGGCCTGCCGGCCGAACAGATGCATCACTTTCTGATTGCTTGAATTCCAAGTGCAAAGCCCATTATTGAAATCCGCACAGCGGTCCAGCGCCAGCCCCAAAAAAGTGCATACAGCCTTGGCATAATCATCGGCTTCGGCATCCAAAAGTCCAGTTTTAAGGGCATCCCCCACCACATCCTGGCCCACTTCCTTTATCAGATCACTGAAGGTGCCCAAGGCCGTGAGCTGGCGGGGAGTGAAGAGGTAACCGAACTGTGTCATACCGTAGGGGACACACCATATGTTCCTTGGGTCATGGGCAACCTTTTCTTCTAGAACGCATGGTGCAGTGGCTACAGATACAGATTCCTGATCTTCTGTTGCCGGTAAATAGACACGCCCGCGTGGAATCTCGGCAACAATAGCCAATAATCGGTAGCCCATTCTCCTTTGCTGACCTTGCTCTTTGACATGCGTATCTGGCATAGACTGTCCCGTAAGTAGGCAGTTGAATTTCGCGCCTCGAGCCAACTTTGTGCCTGCTTTTGTAAAACTTCTGTCTGGTGGCTCTCCAGTCTTCACCTCAAACCGCCATGTATTATCCTCTTTATCCACCACGGGTTCCAGCCAAGCAAGGTTGCCCTTCTTGGAGAACAGCCAATATGTACTAATCAGCGGTACATGCGCCCCTTGGGCCGCTGGATTCGGGCTGGCCACTGTCCGCGCCCACAGCCAGGCGATCACGTTCGCCTCCCGCCCCCCGTATTCTTTAGGCAACCTGACCTTGGGGTAGAGATGGCCGATCTTTTCGGTGGCCCGTTCCCGGATCAGGTTTCCGTACCAGCGAACGTCCTCGGCAAGCCCTCCCGCTCCACTCCAGCCGGTCTTGCGCAGGGCATTGCCGTGCACTTCCGGATTCACCGGTGGGCGGTCCAGCCAACGGGGCACGAGTTCCAGGTTGCATTTGTTGAGCAGCACCGCCACCGGATTGAGATCGGCCGCATGAGCCGCGAAGCCCAGCCGCGCGGCCTCCAGCGGAATGGAGCCGCCTCCGGCGAAGGGGTCGAGCACCGGCGGCAGCTTTCCGTCCGCGTGTCTCAGCATTTCCTCTCGTGCTTTGGCATACACCTCGGGCCGCTCGTGCAGTTTTTTCTGCATCAACTCGCGGACGATGTCAAAGAGCCGCTCCCGCTCGGTGTTTTGTGCTTCCTCACTTGGAAACTTGTCCGGATGAGACGAGGGATCATCCACCACCGAGGCAAACAGCACCGCCCGCGCCGTGGGCAGCGGCAGCCTGGCCCACCAGTGGTGAATCCCCTTGGGATGCGGCCCAATGCCCGGCATCTTGTCGTATGCCGACGCGTCATTGATCTCCGGCAACGGAAGTGCGCCCTCGATTAATTTCTTGGGGTGTGTAGTTTTTTGGTTCATTCAACAATCTTCCTGGGAATTCTGGCTATAAACAGGTTTCGTTCAGAGTCTGATACCAATTCCAAATCAGGTACATATTTCAGCGCTCGCAGGATACCGGTCCCGGTGCCTCGGTACGGTAGTTCCTTGATAGCAAACGATGCCAGAAGCGGATTTCGTATATTTGATATGCCGTAACGGATGTTCTCGACGGTCAGATTGTTCGGCAACATGCCGGGGCTTATGAGTTCGACCCGATTGTCGAAGATCATGACGCGCCACGGAGCAGAAATGAAGTAGTCACGGTGCAGAAGCATATTGACGACGAGTTCCTCAAGCGCTTCAATAGGTATCTCGATATCCCCCTCGGTGTTGAAATCTTTCTCGCCCTGCAGGCGGCGAAGATTACGGGTCAGAAAGGACATGACACCCCTGTGCATGTCACGTATGCAACCTCCGATATCTTCGCTGTCCCGATACTTTTCTCCTGCCGGGTCGTTGCCGACAAAAGAGACTGCCTTGACAATGAATGCTGGTCGGTATCGCTGCGGATTGCGACCAAAGAGGATCAGCCCTGCAAGATTTAGATTGTTGTCGTGCGCCAGACCTAAATTGTTCAACAACTGCCCGATGGATATCCCATCCCTTTCCAGAGCCTCATCGAGTTCCTCGCCGTATTGTTTTGCGAAGAACTCGCCAAGGTGTGCCATGGCCAGGTCGCCAAACACGGTGCCTTCAATAGGTACTTCATCCGCATGAACGAGATCAGCTTCCTGAAACATGCGTTGGATTTCTTCCCTGGATGTGACCCGTCGTTTATCGGCACCTGCCTTTGCCCAATAAACACCGTTGTTATCCGCATATGGTTTTGAAATACCCTCCGGTACCGTGATCACCATGACAACCTGGCTCCCCGCAACGGCTACATTCTCATTGAACGTATTGACAGGTGGTCGGACATTGTTCGTTGTGACATTTGATACCAGTATATTGATTCGCCGGATATCTTCAGGACTAAGCCCTACTATTTCTCCATGATCACTGATGCCTACCAGTATCTTTCCTCCTTTGCTGTTGGAAAAAGCGACTATTTCTCCAGCAAGCGATTCAGGATTTGTCAAATTGAGCTTGAATTGTGTCCGGCTGTCTTCGCCGCGACTGACAAGTTCGATAAGTTCTATTGCTTCCATAACTTGTAAATCTCCTTCCGGCGGGCGAACGCCTCATGGCCGCCCTCCATAATCGAGACGATGGCCTTCTGAATCTCCGGCTGGTCAATGCTGCCAACCTCGACGGCTCCTGCGCCGGACACAAATGTGCACGCACCGACCTGTTCAGCATCGCCCAAGACGGGGAAGTTCGCGTTGTGCGTCGCGAAAATGAACTGGATGTTTTTCTTCAAAGACCGTAGCAACTTGATAACGTCCTCGAAAATCGTCTGATTGTCGAGGTCGTCTTCGGGCTGATCAATGACAATCAGGTCATTATCCCGCTGGCTTAAGATGAAGAGAATCAGGGCAGAAGCCCGTTGCCCAAGGGAGTGCTCCCGCAGTTCCTTTCCGTGATACATGATCTGGTAAATGTTCGGAACCTGCCATACCAGAAGCGATGCCTTCGCTTCGTTGAAGTACTGCCGGAACACATCGCCGGACTCGCCTAATGCGTTGCTAATCGTATCCAGGGTTTCATACATGGAAATGAAATCGGCATGGCCTTCCAGTGCGGATTCAAGCGTTGCTTCACGGAGACGGCTTCCTCGAAAATGGTTTTTGATCTCCCCCAGCATTGCCATCCGCCCACCCTTGTACAAGGGAGTAATTTGCAGTGCACTCTGGCTGTCGTTCAGTTTCTTGATCTCTCTCTCTATCTCCTTAAACTCCCTATGCCACAAGTCGTTGAGCAGCTTCAGTTCCTTGAGAAACTCATCGTGCAAAGCTTTCTTTTTCGCACGGCTTTTTGCAATCTCTGAAAGTGCCAACTTTACCTTCTGCAGATCGGTGTTCAGTTTGACGAAATCGTCGGGACGAACGCTCACACTGCCTTGCTGCTGGAGTTTCTCGCTCAGTTGCCGTTCGGTTGCCGCAAACTCCTCCTTCAATGTCTCGCGCAGGCGCTGCAATTCGCCGAATTTCTCGCGAAGCAAACGTGCGTCACTTTGGGCATGCACAAGAACCTGGCGTATTTTATCAGGCGTCTCACGGATTCGGTCGAGAATCGTGTTCATTTCCAAAAACAAGTCGGCATTTTCCTCGGATGCAAGATGCGGGATTGCTAAGAGCTCCGCTTCCTGATCCTTCAAGAAGGTGTCAAATGCCTGGACGAAGGTTTGCGCTGCTTCCGTGGCGCGGCTGGCGTGTGTTTCGTCGGTGCTGAACTGAACCTGGCGCTTGAGTTGCTCCTCTACCCCGAAGTCACGAAAGAGCTTTAATCGGAATTCGGTGTCTTTCTTCTTGGCTTCGTACTCGGCCTCCTGCGCGTCCAGATCCTTCAATTTGTCGAGATTCGTCATTACATCCAGCACCCGTTGGCGTTGAGCGCTGATCTCTTTGCGGACGATATCGAGCTTGGAACCCAGCAAACGTTCTACCAGTTCGCGTTCAGAACCCTCCCCACGTTTGACCAGTTCCTTCTGTCCGAAGAATAGCGGCTTTTTAATAGGGATGCTTACACCGGGACGCAGTTCCCCATCGTAGTAAACATCTTTGCGCTCATTCAAAATGCGGCGAATTTCGAAGAGACGACCCTGCGCATCCTGGGCTTCAACCACCACTTTGCCGCCACTCTTGAGTGCGAATCGAACGAGGCCTTCTTTGTAGTTCAGGTCAACCTCAGCGGAGGATTCGGGCATGGGTAGTTCGAGGGCATAGCGAAGACATTCAAGGATAGCTGACTTCCCGCTGCCCCGAATCCCGATAAGGCAACTCATTTCGGGCGAAAAGGGGATACGTCTTCCGTCCAGGATGCCGCCTTCAAAGCGTATCGCTTGCACCCAGGAATGAGGTTGGGATGTGATTTCCTGAGAGCAAAGCCGATCGGCACCAGGTTTCAGGGCAAACTGCACGGCCTCAAACGTAAAAGCGCCGATCTTGATGAAGGTCTTTTCGCCTCGACCGATTTCGGACATAGTCTTCGGGTCGGAGCCTTCTACCTCTGCCGGGTACCAGTCTCCCAGCCAGCCTTGAACTTTCTGTTTGAGGTCGCGGGTGCGGACTTTCTGGAATGCTGCCGTCCTTTCCTGAAAGAGTTCGTTTCTCCCCAGTTCCTGAAGTCGGCCGCCATTAAGGCCACCCGGACCGTAGAGACCGTTGTCAGCTTCAACGTGGGCGAAGATCAAAAAATAGTCCCGGTCGAACTTGTCCAGTTCCCGGATTGTCTCCAACAAGTCATGATTAGAGCGCGCATTGCTGTTGTCGTAGTTCGATTGACCGGCAAAGGTAAGATTCAGAAAACTGTCAATATAGTCCTTTTGCTCTTTGTTAATTATCCACTCATCACTGAAAATCACCAAAGTATGTATGCCGTTTGATCCATCTTTAACCGAGAGCTCGACACCCGGAAGAAGATGAATATCCTCCTTGTCGGCTGCTTTCCGGAGGGCCTTGAACTCTTCACGGTCGAACTTGTTATGATTTGTGATAACACCGACACGGATGTCGGCACTCCTGAGAGCCGCGATGTATCGCGCCACGAAATCCTGCTCTTTTCCATCGTCCTTAAACTCTTTGTCGGGCCGCGTGTGCAGATGGAAATCCGCACGGACCCAGCGGCTACCGTACTCGAAAAAATGCTCATGGTCAGTCATTGGATTATCCTTCATATTCATCCCGGCGGCCCTCCCCTGCCCAGCAACTCTGATAACCGGTAATTCACGCTTGTAACGCCGAAGTCTGGTTCACGGCCGAAGGGCTCCCGCACATAGGTGATGTCCACCACCTGTTCGCCGCCTGCTTGTGCCTCGGCAGAGAGGTTGACCTGCACAATTGCCAGAATGAACTGATCCGGCTTGTTCAGTGCGGTCAGAATCTCGTTCTTGGTGATGGTCACAGTATCCGCCCCCCGCACGCGCCCCTTCACCTCGATGAAGCGAAGACGGGAATCAACAGCCGGGTCGCGTGACTCGATGTCATAGCCACACTTGTCGGCTGCTACGTCGCGTGGCGCAAACCCGAGTTCCTGTTCAGCCGCGATGACCGCTTGCATGGCGATCATTTCAACGCGTTTGGTCTCCATGGCCTGAAACGTGGAGGATTGTCCTCCACTCAATTTCATGAGAAGTCCTGCCGGGACGATCAGTGCGCCGCCGATGATGTTCGGCGGAAGCGGCGAGATGCGACGTTCCTGCTGAAGATCTTCCATCCGCTTCTGCAGCCGCATCGTCAAATCGTCGGCCCGCTGACGAGCCTTGCCGGAGTTGATCTTTGCATTGATCTTGCCCGCCTGTTCTTCGTGTTTGAGCTGCTCCGCCTGATGGTCCCAGTAAGTGATCTCCGTCGTAAGCCTTTCCTTGACTGCGGCCATGGTCTTCTCGACTATCTGTTCCTTGCGGTCCTTAACCTCCTGGAGGTGAGATGGCACCAGGTTCCGGACAGCATGGTCGAGGGCGCGAGATTCGATCTCGCTCCTCAGCCAGCCGGGCTTTTTCATATGCCGGATCAAGGCCAGCTCCGATTCAGTGGGCGGCCGGTAGTCAAGGTATGGCGCATATCCAGCACCACGAACATCGCCGGATGCTGTCACTTCAGCGAACTGAACCTGGCGAGAGACCACGCGCCGGTTTCCACTCCGATCCGTGCGCGCATCCTGGATGGAGTGCTCCAGGTACACGAGCGCCCGCACATCCTCGTCCGGGGAGTTCTCGTCAACCAGGATGGCACCTTGTCGCAGGAGGTCCCGGTGCCGTTCAAGGATCAGGTCTATAGTGGCGTCGAGAAGCGGGTGGCCGGGACAAATGAACTCCGCCAGGGGCTTGCCGGGGACGCTGATCAGTTCTTTTTCGAACGACAGGCGTTCGTATCGCGTGAGGACGGGATCGCGCATGCCGATGATCCGATCCCGCTTGCGAATGACGGCCGGAACGTGGGTCGCCTCGTAACGCTTCGGCTCCCTTTCCCGCAAGGTGCCGCCGAGCCGCTTGAAGGATTCATTGAAGAAGGCGGCAACGAAATGGGGCTGGAGGCGGCGAGCCTCGGCCCGTTCCATGTCTTCCCGAATCTCCCGGACGCGGGAGGCATCCATGGAGTCGTGCGCCAGGGCGTGTTCCTCGATCAGATCGCGGAGTTTGTTCCGATCCATGGCGTTGTCGACGACCTGGTTCAGCCGCGCACGCACTTCCGGATGGTCTCCGTACCGAATGGCCTCCATGAGGAGGCTCCGCAGAGGCTTATCACCGAAAAGCAGTTTGCCGAGGATGTCGAATACCTTTCCTCCCAGCGCCTTACGTTCCTCCTCCAACTTCTCCAGCAGGCGGCGATACACATCGCCTTCCCGCGTCTTTGACGCGACGAGGTTCCAGCAGTGGCAGACCTCCGTCTGCCCGATGCGGTGGATGCGGCCAAACCGTTGTTCGAGACGGTTCGGGTTCCAGGGTAAATCGTAATTGACCATCAAATGGGCCCGCTGCAGGTTGATACCTTCGCCAGCCGCGTCCGTGGCGATGAGCACCTCTGTGGCTCTATCCTGAGTGAAGAGCGATTCATTCTTCTTTCGTTCCTCACGGCCCATGCCTCCGTGAATAGTCACGACGGATTCCGGCTTCCCGATCACCGACCCGATCCGGTCATGAAGGTAATTCAAGGTATCGCGATGCTCGGTGAAAACGATCAGCTTGCGGCGATGACCATGGGCATCGAACATCTCCGTCTGGTTCTGCAGTAGACTCGAAAGCTCATCCCATTTGCGGTCCGTGCGTGATTGACGAACCCGCAGGGCCACTTGCTCCAAATCCTTGAGAATTGCGATCTCCGCCCTTAGCTCGGCGATTGTCTGGGCTGCCGAGGCCAGATCGACAACGCGCTCTTCCGTGTTCTCGACTTCCTCATCCGGCGCGTCTTCGAGATCTTCAAGGTCATCTTCGGACAGGGACGGGACATCCTTGTACCAATCGATACGGACCTCTGCGCCACGTTTGAGGAGTTCCTCCTCGCGGCATCTCTTTTCCAGTCGCTCCCGACGCCTGCGGAGCGATTGATAGATGGCTTCCGGCGAAGAGGCCAACCGACGCTGCAGGACCGTCAAGGCAAATCCGACCGTGCCTTTGCGGCCGTCGTTGGCAAGTTGTTCGGCGCGGTTGAACTCATCGCGAACATACTCCGTCACACGCTGGTACAGGTCCGCTTCACCGTCGGAAAGCTCGTATTCGACGGTGTAGGCCTTACGCTCCGGGAACAACGGACGACCATCAAACTTGAGCAGGTCCTCCTTAACCATCCGACGCATCAGATCACCGGCATCGATGGAATGAACGCCGTCGCGGAACTTGCCCTCGAAGCGGTCGCCATCGAGCAGCGCCATGAACAACTGAAAGTCCTCTTCCTTTCCGTTGTGCGGCGTGGCCGTCAGAAGCAGGAAATGACGAGTGAGGACGGAAAGAATCTGTCCCAACTGGTGGCGTTTGGTCCTGCGGATTTCACCGCCCCAGAAGGATGCGCTCATCTTGTGGGCTTCGTCGCAGACCACAAGGTCCCAATCCGTGGTCTTCAGTTTCTCCTGTACGTCCTCGTTTCGGCTGAGCTTGTCGAGACGACAGATAGAGAGCGGGTTCTCCGCGAACCAGTTTCCGGTCCGGGCCGCCTCGTACTTGTCATTGGTCATGATTTCGAAGGGCAGATGGAAGCGCCGATAGAGTTCATCCTGCCACTGTTCGACCAGGTTGCCCGGGCAGACAATGAGGCACCGTTGCAGGTCGCCCCGCGCGATCAACTCCTTGATCAACAACCCTGCCATTATGGTCTTTCCGGCCCCGGGATCATCGGCCAGAAGAAAGCGAAGTGGCTGCCTTGGAAGCATCGTCTCGTAGACCGCCGTGATCTGATGTGGAAACGGATCGACGAGTGAGGTGTGGACCGCCAGGAGCGGATCGAACAAGTGCGCGAGACGAATACGGTACGCCTCCGAAACAAGCCGAAAAAGGTCGGAATCACCATCGAAGCTCCAGGGCTTGCCGGATTCCAAAATTTCGATGTCGTCTTCGCGGTCGCGATATATTAATTCATTGGCCAGCTTCCCTTTGCTGTCTTTGTAGGTCAGTTCGATGGCGACAGAACCAATCCAGGACACATCGACCACGGTTATGAACCCCTCCGGCAGAATGCCTTTGACAGTCGCACCGCGTTTCAGTTCTTCGAGTCTGGCCATCAGGATTCTCGTTGTCTGATTTTAGATTGTTCATTTTCCGGCGGAGAAGTGTTCGCACCACCGCTTCTCACCCACTTGTCAACTTCTCGCTGGTTGAATTTCCAAAGCCGACCGATCTTGTGGCCCGGCATCTGCCGTTCACTGATCCACTTGTAGACCGTGTCCCGCTTGATACCGAGATGGCCGGCAATCTCATCTACTGAAAGCCATCGGTCTTCCATCATTCGACCTCGCTCACTGTTTGCTTCATCGGTTGCCTCCCAACAGCATCTTTCTTTTGGTTGATCGGTGTCCCACGTTCCAGTCCTCGTTGCTTGCATCCCAACAAACCAAGACAAACAGGGTTACAATATATCAAACTGATGCCAAATGTCAAACTGTTTATCCGGTTTGTTGCTAACATGAAATAGTGCCTCAGGGCGGGTCTTTCATTGACGGCGCCTTTCCAAAGGGTATACAGGAAGGAAAAAGGAGGACTGAAACAGGCAAACGTGTTCATGACCGGCGGCACGGGCTTTGTCGGAGCACTCCCGGCGCGCGATCCGGTCCACAGAGGCCGCCGGCGACAATGATCCCGACGTCCACGCTGGAAGGAACGGAAAGAAGCATAAAAGGGATTTCATGCCCGGCGGGAAACCCGACGATCGGAGGCTCGTGTTTCTGCCCGGGAAATTCGGCTCCGTTCTGCTTCGAGGACAGCGTGTGGAGTACGGACGGGGGTCACCGTTTGTGAACAGACGGGGGATGGAGCAGGTCTATTCCGCGTTCCATCAGGTATTCCTTCACCTGACCGATACCGATGACCCGGTAATGAAAAACAGAGGCGGCCAGGAGAATCCGGGCGCCCCCTTCCGTTACCGCTTCGTAGAAATCCTCCAGTTTCCCCGCGCCGCCCGAGGCGATGACGGGAACCGTCAGGGCGCTTGAAATGGCCCGTGTAAGCGGGATGTCGTACCCCTCCCGTGTTCCGTCTCCGTCCATGCTGGTGGGAAGAATGACACCGGCGCCACGGTCCTGGCATTGCCGGGCCCACTGGACTGCATCGATACCCGTCGGTTGCGTCCCGCCGGAAGTCACCAGCTCGAACCCGGAGGGCATGGCGCCGTTGCGGCGGGCATCGACGGCCACGACGATACGCCCGGAACCGAACCGTCTCGATGCTTCGTCGATCAGGTCGGGACGTTTTACGACGGCGCTGTTGACGGAAACCCTGTCGGCGCCGGCTTCGAAGGTGAGTTCCATGTCCTCCGGAGACGATATGCCTCCCCCGACGGTCAGGGGAATGTCGATGACTGAAGAAACAGCCCGTACCCACTCCAGGCGTGTCCCGCGGTTCTCGAGAGTGGCCGCTATGTCCAGCATGGCCAGCTCGTCCGCCCCCTCGGCCTGATAGAAGGCGGCGCCTTCCACGGGATCACCGGCATCCCTCAACCCCACAAAGTGGATCCCCTTGACGACGCGACCGTCTTTCATGTCGAGACAGGGCATAATGGTCACCGGACGTATCGCCGTCTTTTTCTGTTCCATGGCCATGTTCACCTCCCCGCCTCGCCCTCGTCGGCTGTGACCCCGCCGTATCGGGACAGGTCCAGGCCGGAAACAAGTTCCTTGAGTTCTCGAAGCACCTGCCCGCCAGTCCGGTATGCAATGGCATGCCACCCGCATTCCCGGGCCCGCCCGCAATTTCCCTCGTTGTCGTCAATCAGGCATATACATTCCCCCGGAATGTCCAGGCGGCGCGCCGTTTCAACAAAAACCTCACCGTCCCGCTTGCTGAGACCCAGGTGAAAACTGTTGGAAACATAGTCGAAGTGCCGGAAAAACCCGTCCCGGGCATCGAGCCGGTCAAGCCAGTCGGTCTGATCGCTGAGAATTCCCACTGTCAGGTCCAGGGACCCGAGATCATCGGCCAGATCCAGAACCCATGGACGCAGTACAAAGCGCGCCAGGATTTCCCGGCGCAGGCACTCATCGGTCCCCGCGATACCGGTTTTTTCCCGCAGGGCCTTCCAGAAAGCGGCCTCATCGGCACGGCCCGTGAGGTATCCCGTGGATGCCACCAGATCGAAGGCGGCGTCGATGAAAAAATCCCTGTCCAGGCCGCCGGTGTCCGCCAGAGCCGTCAGTCCTCCGACGAATCCTTCCTCGGCAATGACCCCTCCGTAGTCGAACAGAACCGCGGCGATCCCCGCGTTGCCCATGGATGTTACCCCGCCGCTCACAGCGAGGCCCTTCGAAGCATGTCCCGGGCATGCATGTGCCACGATTCGTCCACGGCTTGTCCCTGGGCAATGAGATCGAGCACCTGCTGCTTTTCTTCGGGAAAGCGGTATCCCTCGTAGTCCTGGGTAAAGAGAAGCCCTCCCCTGCCGTCGATCCAGGAGTTCATGGCATGATCGAAGCAGACCCTCGATGTCACGTCAAGCCCCTCGACCATCACCTTCAACTCTTCCAGCCGTTCGTGGGGCGACGAGAGGGTCAGCCTGCCCGCCTTGTAGTCGTCGTACAGGGGCGTACCGGGCCGGGGAACCAAGGGGCGCGAACGGATATAGTGGGGGTTAATGGCCGTCAGAACGCGGGCCGTGTTTTCGGCATGCTGCTTCCAGCGCTCGCGTCCTCCCAGGTCGGGCATCCAGTATTCGGAAAGCTGGAACCCCGCTTCAACGGCCTGCCTGCCCCCCTTGATCTGTTCCTCGCCGGTGACCCCCTTTCGGATGAGACCCAGCAGCTCGTCGTCTCCCGTTTCAAGTCCCACGTGAAGGCGGTCGAGACCAGCCATGCGGATGTTTTTCAGGTCTTCCGGTTTTCTCTGGGCCAGCGTTTTGGAGCGGGCGTAGCTGGTGACGCGGGACACCCAAGGCAATTGTTTTCTCAGGTGAACGAGTACGTCGACAAGCTCCGGGGGACGCATGATGACACTGTTCGCGTCCTGGAGGAAAACCGTTTTGCCTCCCGAGTAGAGCCAGTTGAACACGATGATGAAACAGTGGTTTCCGTTCAGCGACGGATCGGCCCGCACAATGGCGGCACCCACGTCCCGGGTGATCCTGCCGCCGAAACCAAGTTTCCACGAAATCGACCGGATGTCGTCCGCCATTTCGCGCACGGCGTCAATATCGGCCTTGATATGCTCCACCGGACGGTACTCAAAGGTATGGTTTTTATACATTTCACAGAATGTACACTTGTTCCAGGGACAGTTCCTGGAGACCCTGAGGAGCAATGAAGAGCTTCCGCCTTCACTGGGCGGGCGGTACACGCCCACATCGAAGGTGAGCGTTCCGAGTTTTTGTATAGTCGAATCCGGCATCATGGGGACATTTCCTTTTTCCTTTTTTTCAGTCAGGAAGTTCCGTATTGATCAGGGCCTAATATAGTGTCCACCGGGGGCTTTGTCAAAAAAAAGGGCGGCCCCCGGGGGCCGCCTCGGAAAACGTTCCGTGTCGAAAGCGGGTTCAGGCACCCGCCTCTTCATGACGCTGCCGGATGAGCTTCTTGACGAAAACCTCCTCCCGCTCCATCTCTTCGATTCTTCCGGTGATGTAGACCTTCGCTTCTTCATGCTGGGGTATGAAGATTTTCTCCAGGGCATTGACCCGGCGCTGGACCTTCTTGAGTTCCCGGGAAAGCAGAATGATGACCCGGGCGATGGCGGCGTACTCGGAAAGTATCCGAAGTGCCCTGATTGATTTCTTTTTCGCTTCGTCGTAGGAAGCGGTTGACTGCGGAACAGTGTGGGCTACGGGCAGCTTCTTTTCCCTGATAGTGATTTTCGGAAGCCGAAGGCCCATGAGTCGGGTCGATTCCATCCGAAGGTAGTAGCTCCTTTTTTCGGAACTGCTCTGCAGCGTCAGGACGTCTGAACCCATGTCAACGGCGGCCAGGCGGTAGGCTCCGTAGAACGAACCGAGAACGTCCGCCAGTTCCGCCTCGATGCGCCGGGCTTCTCCCACGCGTTTCATGATCTCGATTACCAGAACCTCCCGCTTCTGGTTCAGCAGGTCGTATCCTTCGTAGGCGAAGGTGAGTTCGTCCTTGATTTTTCGCAGTGACGATTTGGTCGGTGGAAGTTCCAGGTGCGGCATTCTTATCCCTTGCCTTCAGCAATGTAGTATCGCTGTATATCCTCGCGGCTGATGCGGTACAGCTCTTCCTGAGGCAGGTACGACAGCATCCGCCAGCCCATCTCGAGGGTCTGCTCGACAGTCCTGTTTTCAAACTCTCCCTGCCGGAGAAACTCATCTTCAAAGGCAACGCCGAAGGTAAGATAGGTCTTGTCGAGTTCGGACAGTTCCTCTTCCCCGACGATCGCCGCCAGGGACCGTATGCGCTTGACCTTGGCGTAACTGGCGAAGAGCTGTGCCGCCACCTGCGCGTGGTCACCCCGGGTCCGCCCTTCGCCGATACCGTCTTTCATCAGCCTCGACAGCGAGGGAAGCCCCGCGATGGGCGGGTAAATACCGCGATTGAAGAGCTCCCGCTCCAGAACGATCTGTCCCTCCGTGATGTAGCCCGTCAGGTCCGGCACAGGGTGGGAAATGTCATCGCTGGGCATGCTCAATATGGGCATCTGAGTTATGGATCCATTAAAACCCTTGAGCCTGCCGGCCCGTTCGTAAATGGAGGCCAGGTCGCTGTAGAGATACCCCGGGTACCCTTTGCGGGAGGGAATTTCGCCCCGGGAGCTGGAAAGCTCCCGGAGGGATTCGCAATAGTTGGTCATATCCGTGAGGATGACCAGGACGTGCATCCCCTCGTCAAAGGCCAGGTGCTCGGCCAGGGTCAGCGCCACCCGGGGCGTCACGAGCCGCTCGATCGAAGGAGCGTCGGCGAGACTCAGAAATATTGCCGAGTGGGTGAGAACCCCCGATTCCTCCAGGGAGTTTATGAAAAACCGGGCCACGTCGAACTTGACCCCCATGGCGGCGAAAATGACGGTAAATTCCTCTTCTTCGGTGAGGATCATGGCCTGCCGGGCTATCTGGGCGGCGATGAGGTTATGGGGCATACCGCTACCGGAGAATATGGGCAGTTTCTGTCCCCTGATCAGGGTGTTCATGCCATCGATGGCGGAAATGCCCGTCTGTATGAAATCCCTGGGGTATTCCCGGCTCCAGGGGTTGACGGGCAGCCCGTTCACGTTCATGCGCCGGTCGGTCACCACCTGGGGATACCCGTCAATGGGGCGTCCCAGCCCATCGAAGACCCGTCCCAGCATGGCCCGGTCAACGGGTATTTCCTGGGCGCGCCCGACGAAGGAGACGCGCATGCCCTCCAGGGCCAGTCCGCTCGTACCTTCAAAGACCTGGACCACCGCCTTGTCTTCATCGACTTCCAGTGTCTCGCCAACTCGCAGTGTCGATCCGTCCCGAATCTCGACAATCTCTCCGAGGCCGACCCCCTTTACCCCCTGGACAAAGATCAGCGGCCCCGAGATTCCCGCTATTCTCGTGTATTCGATTTCGAAGGACATGATCACACCCCCAGAACCAGTTCTTTGAGCGATTCAACCTCTTTCATGAGGCGTTCATGATAATCGTCTATCAGTTCGGTCTCCTTGTTCGGTATCTCCGACTTCAGGCGCACCATCCCGGTAACCGCTTCGAGGTCGGTAATGTCCTTAAGAACAAGACCGGCCTGTACCAGTTGCATCCCCCGCTCGTAGAAGGCGACCAGCATCTTCAGAATTTTCAGTTGTTTCTCGGGACTGCAGTATTTGTCCACGGGATCGAAGGAATTTTGCTGCAGAAAAGCGTTCTTGATCATTTCGGCCACGTACAGGGTGAACTGCTGGGTTGTCGGCAGGGCGTCGGCCCCCACGAGCTTGACCAACTGTTGGAGCCGGTTGTCTTCGAGCAGAATATTCATGGCTGCGTTGCGAACGGCAAGCCACTGGCTGTCCAGGTTCTTCCACCAGCTTTCTATGTCGTGGAGGTACTCCGTATAGCTGTCTATCCAGCTGATGGACGGATAGTGGCGCGCGTCGGCGAGCGTCTTGTCCAGGGCCCAGAAGCACCGCACGAATCGCGATGTATGCTGGGTGACGGGCTCGGAAAAATCACCCCCCGGCGGTGAAACGGCGCCAATGATCGTGATGTCGCCGTCGGCTCCCGACAGTGTTTCCACCAGGCCCGCCCGCTCGTAAAATTCAGCGAGCCGCGTGGCGAGATAAGGCGGGAATCCTTCTTCTGCGGGCATATCGCCCAGCCTGCTCGAAAGTTCCCGCAGGGCCTCGGCCCACCGTGACGTTGAATCGGCCATGATGGCCACGCTGTACCCCATGTCGCGGTAGTATTCGGCGATGGTGACGCCCGTGTAGATACTTACCTCCCGGGCGGGAACCGGCATGTTCGATGTGTTGGCGATCATGACGGTCCGCTCGATCAGGGGGCGTCCGTTCCGTTCGTCGATGAGGTTGGGAAATTCCGTGAGAACGTCGGTCATCTCGTTCCCCCGCTCGCCGCAGCCGATGTAGACAATGATATCGGCATTGCACCACTTTGCCAGGGCGTGCTGGGTCATGGTCTTTCCCGTTCCGAAGCCACCGGGAATGGCCGCCGTTCCGCCCCGGGCGATGGGGAAAAAAGTGTCGATGATCCGCTGGCCCGTCACCAGCGGAATGTTTGGGTTCTTCTTCTGCTTCACCGGTCGGGGGGTCCGTACGGGCCAGTACCCGGCAAGCTTCCCCTCGTATGTGCCCCTGGAGGTCTCCATCCTGTAAACTACGTCCTCGATGGTGTATTCCCCGGCTTCAGCGATGCCGGTGAGCGTACCCGAAAGACCGGGCGGAAGGACTACACGGTGTGTTATGAGGTAACTTTCCTGTATCTCACCGATGACGTGCCCTTCCCGCAGCGTTGTCCCGGCGGTTACGGAGGGGATGAATTTCCATTTCCTGTTTGTATCCAGGGCGGACAGTTTTATACCCTTTTCAATGTAGCTGCCGCACAGGTCGGCAATGCCCACAAGCGGCCTCTGTATGCCGTCATAAATACTCGCAATAAGCCCCGGACCCAGAAGGACTGACAGCGGCCTGCCCTCGGAAACCACCTCGTCCCCCGGTTTGAGCCCCGTGTTGTCTTCGTACACCTGGATCAGGGCTACTTCCCCGAGAAGCCGTATGACTTCTCCGATGAGCCGTTCGGGCCCCACCTCGGCGATATCGAACATTTTGATGCCCCTCATGCCCACGGCTTTGACGATGGGGCCGTTAACCGAAATCACTCTTCCCCCTATGAGGCCATCCATGCCATTTCCCCCGCTTTATTCAGTAAAACCATGTTTTTTCAGAACATCCATCACCTCGCGGCGGATCATGGCGGATTTTCTGAAATAGATTCTGTCCACGGCGCCGTTCAGAATACGACCGTCCTCACGATCCTCGACGAGTGCCCCGCCCCGTTGAAGGGTTTTGTCTTCCTCGATGGTCCAGGGGGCTGTGCGGCCCGACTCGGCCATGGCTTTCTCGATATCCTTCCGGAACCCGAGATCCTCGCCTCTCAGCATGACGCGGGCCTCGCCGGGAACCCGTTCCAGGGCCCCCGTGATGAATCGCAGGAGAAAGTCCCTGTACCGGGGATCGGAGCCGATGGCCCGGAAGGACTTCTCAACGCACCCCTCGGTGAGATCCTCCACGGCCCGGAGCCGAAGTTTCCTCTTTTCCAGGATGCCCCGGTTGGCAATCCGCGACCGTTCCCATTCCAGACGCTCGGTAATGTCGGCTTCAACCTCCTTCAGGCGCCGGTCAATGTCGGCGGTATGGCTCTCGTCGAGCTGCTTCAGCTCCAGGGCTTCCCGCCCTCTCACGGCCTCAATCGCCCGGTGCGCCTCTTCCCTGATGGAGTTCTCCAATGATGAATTTTCCATGAATACCCCTTCCGCCAAAATTACAGGGCGATACCGAGCGCCTCGGTGATGTAGTCCAGGGCCGAGGCGCTGAATCCTTCTTCATCGTCGATACCGGGTATCTCAACGACCACAGGCAGGGCGCCCGTCATGGCCATTGCGCTGATTCTGGCCTGAAGTCCCCGGGCCAGGTCGTTGGTAACAGCCAGGATGCTCGCGTCGCCCCGCGAAACAATATCATCGAACCTGCTTTCCGCTGTCTCCTCATCGCACACCACTCCGATTATTCCGGCGAGGCGAAAGGCGCTTACCGTATGAATGTCACCGATCAGATAGATTCTGCTCATGGCATGACACCCTTGTCAGGATGCCGCCCGCGACAGATCGCGCCGGCATCCGTCCTGTTACAGCTTGTTCAGGATCATGATGGAGATAATCAGGCCGTAAATGGCGATACCCTCGGCAAGACCCACGAAGACAAGGACCCGCCCCATCATTTCCGGTTTTTCACTGATGGCACCCATGCCTGCCGATCCTATCTTTCCGACGGCGAAGCCGCTTCCGATACAGGCCAGGCCGACGGCCACAGCCGCCGACATGTACGCGGGCCCGAGCCATGTCGTACCCCCGACCGATTCCGTCGCCCAGAGCAGATCGGGACATACCATCATACCGATACAAACGAGAATCGCCACCGACGCCCCTCTTACCGTGCTGTTCGCCATCATCATGCACCTCCGCTGTTTTCAATTGCATCACCGGGCAGGGAGAGTGTAGTCCTGTCCCCGCTTTCCGTTCATCGTCAGACCTCGACCCGCTTGACTTCACCGGGCGGCCGTTCCGCCAGCCTGAAAGGCTCGAAAACCACGCCGGAACCCTTGAAAAACTTGCTGAAGAATTCGTAATATTCCAGCCTCAATGACTGTATGCCGCAAATCAGCCCCTCAAAACCGATAATGAATATGTTTCCCGCGACGATCACCGCGATGGCTCCCGGGGAACGCAGCGAGGGATCGAGCATGTGCGCCAGTGTGTAGGTTACAATGCCCAGGCCGGCGTGAGAAAGGGCGAAGGCACCGACCCTGATGAAGGAAATCGTGTTGGCGAGCATGCTGATTGCCAGCTCGAATATTTCCATGATCGTCTCGACGATGTACTCAACGGCGCTGTGGGGCGCGCGGCTTTTGAATATAAGCGGTCCCAGGACACCCCGGAGGGCGAAAAGGACAACCGGGAAGAGTATGAAGACCGATGTTTCCCACAGAACGGGCACGTGGTCCGTCGCCACGAACCGTACGGCGAAAAAAACCAGGGCGAGGTAGGGAACCAGGATGACAAGCCCCCGTTCCTCCAGCAGGGCTTCCCCGTATTCACCGTTCATAACGCAGTTGATCATGTTGATGATCAGCCCGACGGTAATGATGACAACGCCCATCATGACGGTGAACCCGAAGAGGGTCATGATGTTGTTGATGGGGTGGAATATCAGCGCCGGTATGAGGTGCTCGTGAGAAAACACGCTGCCGAAGAGAATACCGCAGAAGGCGGCCCCGAGACCACAGAGAATCATGATGCCTCCGGCCTGGCCGACGGGACCGGCGAGCACGCCTTTCTTCCGGGCAATCCTCCTGAGGATAACGCCGACCAGGGCCAGGGTCAGCCCCTGTCCCAGGTCTCCGAACATGATGCTGAATATGATGATGTAAAAAACGGCCGCCAGGGGTGTCGGGTCTATTTCATCGTTTGAGGGGACTCCCATCGTTTTCACGAGCAGTTCAAAGGGCCTGAAGAGCGCCATGTTCCTCAGGCGGACGGGAGCCCGGGGGTCCCGTTTCCCCTCGATGGAAAGGATGTGCCGATCACCGCAGACACGGTCGAGAAGAGCCGTCAGCCGCTCCCGGTCCCGAATATCCATCCAGCCCGTAATGAACATGGCCCGGGACGAAAAGAGCGACATCCGCAGGGATTTGATAATTTCGTCGACCCTTCTGTAGTGATACAGCATGGCCGGAAGTTTTTCCGCCGCTTTCCGCCTGAGCTCCTCACGGTACCCGCCGAGGATGGATGCTCTCCTCCGCAGCGTTTCCAGCCGCGATTCCGCTCCTTCGACCGACAGGCCGACGATGTCCCGTGAGCGGTCGACAAAGCCCCTGTCCTTCAGGAAGGTCTGCATTTCATCACGCTGGGCCGGCATGGCGACGGCGAAGACATAGGGGCCCTTTCTGACGGCAAGGAAGCCGTCTTTTTCCGAAGGCTCCCATCCCTCGTCTTCGACCGTCCCGAACACCATGGTCATCAACCGCGTCCTGGTAAGCGCCCCGGAATCGACACCCATGGACTCCAGGGCCCGGAAGCAGGAAAGACGATCCTTAAGACGGGTCGATTCTTCGTCGTTTTTCGAACGCAGCCGCTGCAGGCGGTTGACAACGGAGAGCATCTCCATGACGGAGTGCCCGTCCTCCGCCGCGTCGGGTTCTGTTTCCCGCGGCACGTGGATGGAGGAATCGACATCGAGGACCCGCATGATGGCGTCGATCCCCATGAGGATCTCCCGTATTCTCGCCTCCTCGGTTTTCAGCCCTTCCTCGGCCTGGCCTTCATCATGCGAAAAGCGTCCCAGGTGCATGATGCCCGCTCTTCCCAACTCCAGAGAGACATCGTGGTAAAACCGCTTTTCGAGAGCTATGGACACTCTGCGTATGTCGGACTTTACAAACATCGGCGTCCTCAGGTTTCGCTGATGATCCTCTCAAGTATGTCCTCGTGAGGCAACCGGAACCGAAGCCCCTCGAAGATGACGAACATGTTCTGAATCTGGCGGCCCAAAAGCCACAGGTAGGCCGCGACACAGCAGATGGAATGAAAATCGCGGTAGAAGACGTGTCGGATCCAGCGGTAATAATACTGTTCCAGGTGGTGTTCTATGTCCTGCGCGCCCGGTTCCGATCCGGTCTGCTTCTTCAGTTCTTCCAGGTCTCTGTCCAGCTGACGCTCCACGGTGACGATAAAGCGTGCCGGGCCGTCCTCCATGAGATCGTTCGCGATGTTCCCGTAGGCCGTGGCCCTGCCGTACTCCCACCCGTAATTGATGGTAAGCCGCCACTTCCAGGCGGTCATGGACACGGCGGCCCGCATGAAGATGATTTCGCGCAGAAAGGCGGCGTCATCGCGATCGAGAAAGGCGGCGCAATCCAGCATACGGGCCAGCGTAAGCCGGTCAAGGCGGATCAGGAGGTGATCGTAGTTCACCGATCCCCTAAAGAGACCGTCAAGCCAGGTGTCGGTAAGCATGCGTTCGATGGTCTTCGGGGTAAGTTTTTCGTCCAGAAGGCCGCGGTCAAGGATGGCGAAACGGCCGATATCGTACCATTGCTCCGCTACGCTCCTGTCAAAGGCCTTCGCCAGAAGCAGTTTCAGGTTCCGGGCTTCGTAGCGCCGCAAAAAGGCCATAAACAGAGGAGCATGGTAGGCCGTCGCCTCGGCAAGGTTAAGGACGTCCCGGATCTGCTCCCTGAAGAGGGCTTCTTTACCGGAGATCGTCATCCGGTGGGCTTCGGCGGTTTTTTCCACAAGGCCTTCCTGCTCCCGCAGTAACGCGTTGTAGTCCCTGAGGCGAAGAAGCCTGCCGCGCATGGCATAGATTCTCGTGTGAAGATATTCCTTGTCGGCGTAATTTTTCATCGTCCCTCAATCAGCGAGCAGGATGGAAAGAATCCGTTCCTCGATCTCCCCCGTAACGTCAGGATCGTTGAGGAAGTGTCTCTGCCTGTTCCGGGTCGACTCGAGTTCTTCTTCCATCGCGCGATTTGCCTCATCCACGGCCTTTTGAAGCCTGCCGTCGGCATCGGCGGCAATGCGCTCGAACTCCCGGTTTTTTTCGTCCTCAAGGGATTTTCTGTGCTCCTCGACAGCCTTTCTGCTGTCCGCTTCAGCTTTTTCAAGCTCTTGGGCACACTGCCGCTCGACCTCGACAATCCGGGCAACCATACTATCCGTAGCCATAGGCCCTCTTTCCTCCTGGACTTGACGACCCCGTTAAAAGTTTAAAGCATCCGATTCGGGACGGCTTTGTAAAAAGTTCCTCAAGGAACGGCGCGCGCATCCTGAAGAATGAGGCGTACGTTAAGGTACGCCGCGATGACGAAGGAAGGAACGCAACCAGGCATCCGGCACCGGTACCGGTGACATGCCTCCGGTACTGGTGTACGAAGCCGTCAGACTTTGTTGTCGTCTTCCTTCTGCTCCCTCTCATAACCGACGGACACACACCAGATAATCCGGTCAAAAAAGAAGACAACCCGGTTATTGACTTCCAGGACCTTTTCGGCTCCCTGATATTCGGCGAAAAATTTTTTCTCTATGAGAAACAGCCACAGGTGACGCTTTATCAGCATCAACATCATGATGACTTCCGAAAGGGGAATGCCCTCATTGTACTTCTCGCGACCCGTTTCCACATAGTGTTCAACGATCTTGCCCTTCGTCTTCCCCCCGCCGAGCCAGGAGCTGAGCATCCCGTAAACATCGTAGATCTGACCGTAAATCCTCGTCTGGCGGAGATTCCGCAGATGCTTCGTCTCTTCCCTGGTGAGAAGATCTTCAACCAGGCGCTTCGCCAGTTCCTCGCCGCTTTGTTCGATGAAATCGATCATGTTCCGGGAAATCATGGGTCCTCCCTTCTTCGTCTCTTCGTCCACCTTTGACAACCAACAGAAGGTTCAACAACATGAACCGCGGGGAGATCTCCTCTCCCCGCGCTGTTCACGGGGACAGCCGCGGGAATCCCGGCAGGAACCCCGACGTCAATCGTTGTGCATCGAGCGTGATTACAAAAAGGAACAAGGAACGGTCACAGAGAACTGTAAGAACCATCCGCCACCCCCCCTGACAGACAATTCCTGAAACGTTCACCAGGAAAACGCACATTGTGCACGGTGCGTACAGTTTTTGACGAGATGCTTTACATGATGACCGATGAATTCTTCTTTGTCAACGGCTTTTTCGAGGACGGGGCTTTTTCGCTTTTATCGTTCACCGGCATGTCGGGGTGTCATGGGTTCCCCGCGGCAGCGACGATCTCCTTGAATCTCTTCAGCGCGTCGCCCAGGCCGGACGGATCGGATCCTCCCGCCTGGGCCATATCGGGACGACCACCGCCTTTCCCGCCCACCAGGGGGGCTATCTCCCTGATGATGTCACCGGCGTGAAACCGGCCGGAGAGGTCCCTGGTAACCATGCACAGAAGCATGGCCTTGCCGTCGATGACGCTTCCCAGACACAGGACACCGGAGCCGAGCCTGTCCCTGAACCGGTCGCCCATCTCGCGGAGAGTCTTCACGTCGGGAGCCTCCAGCGTCGCCGCCAGAACGGGCACTCCGCCGATCTCTTCCGCATCTTCAGCCAGGCCTGATGTGTCCCGGAAGGCAAGCTTTCCCTTAAGGACGCCGCACTCCCGTTCCAGTTCCTTCTGGCCGGCCAGGAGCTTCTCCAGACGGGCCGTCAATTCCAGGGGATTCGTCTTCAGGAGCGCCGCCGATCGTTTCAGTATCTCCTCCGTTCTCCGGCCGTGGCGGACCGCTTCTCCACCGGTGACGGCCTCGATACGCCGAACACCGGCCGCTATGGAGCTGTCGGAAAGGATCTTCATATACCCGATGTCCCCTGTTCGGCTCACGTGGGTACCGCCGCAGAGTTCGGCGCTCAGGTCTCCCATTCGAACCAGGCGCACAACGTCACCGTATTTCTCGTCGAAGACGGCTGTGGCCCCCGTTTTCAGGGCATCGTCCCGGCTCATGATTTCCGATGTGACGGGAAGATTGAGGCGTATGTATTCGTTCGCCAGGGTTTCAACGCGGTCAAGCTCTTCCCCGTCGATGCGGGCGAAGTGGGTAAAGTCGAAACGGAGTCGGTCGGCGTTCACCAGGGAGCCGGACTGCTTTACATGATCTCCGAGAATACGGACCAGCGCCGCCTGCAGTATGTGGGTTCCCGAGTGGTTGGCTTCGATGGCCCGCCGGAGCATCCTTTCGGTCTTGAGAAGCACCGTTTCACCCACCCGTACGCGTCCCGAGGCGACAACACCCACGTGCGTGAAGAGGGTGTCCAGGGGTTTCCGGGTAGCACGAACTTCGAAGCGGGCGTTTTCATGCTCCAGGACACCCACATCCCCCACCTGCCCTCCCGCTTCGCCATAGAAGGGCGTCCGTTCCGTTATGACTTCCCCCTCGTCGCCCTCGAGAAGCTCATCCACGGGTTCTCCCCGTTTCAGAAGGGCGATGACCCGGGACGATGCCTCGCAGTTGCCCTCGTAGCCGACGAATTCCGTTGACACCCCTGAAAGGGCCAGGCGGCGGTAGGTTTCGGAAACGGCCTCTTCACCGCTCCCCTGCCAGGACCGGCGGGCCCGTTCCCGCTGGGCCTCCATGGCGGCATGGAATCCCTCCGTGTCGAGTGTCAGGCCGGCCGATCGGGCCGCTTCTTCCGTCAGGTCCAGGGGAAAGCCGAAAGTGTCGTAGAGTTTGAACACCACGGCACCGGGGATGATCCTTTCACCCGCTTTGCCGAGACGCTCGATTTCCTCGTTGAGAATGCGAAGTCCCCCGTCGAGGGTTTCCATGAATCGCTGTTCCTCGTTGGTCACGACGGTACGCAGGAAGGATTCCTTGTCCAGCAGTTCCGGATACACCCGGCCCATCCCGGCTATGACCACCGGCACGAGATCCGGGAGAAAGGGCCTGTCGATTCCGAGGAGCCTGCCGTGCCGGGCGGCCCTCCTGAGTATGCGGCGCAGAACGTATCCCCGGCCCTCGTTGCCCGGCAGGACACCGTCGGCTATGAGAAACGTCAGTGCCCGGGCGTGATCGGCAATAACGCGAATGGATATGTCCCCGTCGCCGTCGCTCCCGTAGGATTTTCCCGACAGGTTTTCAACGGCGGTGATGATGTCGCTGAAAAGATCCGTGTCATAATTGGTGGGAACTCCCTGAATAGCCGCCGCCAGGCGTTCGAGCCCCATGCCCGTGTCGATATTCGGCCTGGGGAGAGGCGTCAGGTTTCCGGAAGCGTCGCGATCGAACTGGGTGAACACCAGGTTCCATATCTCGAGGTAGCGGCCGCATTCGCACTCGATGCCGCAGGAAGGTTCGTTGCACCCCAGGGCTTCGCCCTGGTCGAAAAGAATCTCGGAACAGGGACCGCAGGGACCCGTATCACCCATGACCCAGAAATTGTCCTTTTCACCGAGACGGACAATCCGGTCCGCGGGAATACCCACGGTTTTGTGCCATATCCCGAAGGCTTCGTCATCGTCTTTGTAAATGGTGATCCAGAGGTTCCCGGCGGGGAGCCCCATGACACGGGTGAGAAAATCCCAACTCCAGGTAATGGCCTCGACCTTGAAATAGTCGCCGAAGGAAAAGTTGCCCAGCATTTCGAAAAACGTGTGATGGCGGGCCGTGTATCCCACGCTTTCGAGGTCGTTGTGCTTTCCCCCGGCACGGACACATTTCTGTGAACTGACCGCCCGGGTGTAGCCGCGGTCCTCCTGCCCCAGGAAAAGATTCTTGAACTGCACCATGCCTGAGTTGGTAAAGAGCAGTGACGGATCCTCCCGGGGGACGAGGGATGAACTGGGAACGACGGTATGATCCCGCTCCCTGAAATAATCCAGAAACTTCTGCCTGATCTCATTGGCCGTCAACACTGTCACTCTCCTTGACCGGGTGGTCCAGCACATCGTAAATAACGGACAGCGGAAACCCCTTCGCCGCCAGGTGCCTGATTAATCGCTGCTTCTCCTTAACGGAAATTGCAGGTGCTGTCAATCGTTCAGGGCTTTGTTTTTCCAGTATTTTCAGTATGGCTTCACGCTGGGTTACTTCTTTCCTCGCCTCTTCCACGGCCCCCTGCACAAGCTCTTCGGGAATGCCCATGTCCAGAAGCCTGGCCTGTATTTTCCGGTCTCCCCAGAGACTGTTGACGGCGTAACTGCGGGCCCACTGGCGGGCCACGGCGGCATCGTCGAGATAACGCAGCTCCCGGAACCGATCGATGACCGCCGTTACAACGGCTTCGGGAAACCCTTTCTCCATCAGCCGGATGGTGAGTTCCCTGATGCTTCTCGACCGGCGGGCCAGAAGGCGGTAGGCCGCCGTCCGGGCGGCCCCCTGAAGACGGTCTGCCTCACTCATTCCTCACCGGAAGCGGCGGTTTCACCACTTTTTCTTGCCAGAACAGGGAATTTTTTCCGAAGATTCGCTTCGATGGCCTCCGCTATGTCGGGATTTTCTTTGAGGAAGTTTTTCGCGTTTTCTCTTCCCTGCCCGATACGTTCCCCGCCGAAGGAATACCATGCCCCCGATTTTTCAACAATGCCGTTGTCGCCGGCCAGGTCGAGCAGGTCACCCTCACGGGAAATGCCGGTGCCGAAAATGATGTCGAACTCGGCCTCCCTGAAGGGCGGTGCCACCTTGTTCTTCACGATCTTCACCCTGGTTCTGTTGCCGACCTGATCCTGACCTATCTTGATGGATGTTGTTCTGCGAATGTCGAGGCGCATGGAAGCGTAGAACTTGAGGGCGTTCCCGCCTGTCGTGGTCTCGGGGTTGCCGAAGAAAGTGCCTATTTTCATTCTGAGCTGGTTGATGAAAATGACCGTTGTCTTTGAACGACTGATACTGCCGGTGAGTTTTCTTAAGGCCTGTGACATGAGGCGGGCCTGAAGTCCCATCTGGGCGTCTCCCATGTCCCCTTCAAGCTCGGAACGGGGGACCAGGGCCGCGACGGAGTCCACCACCAGGACGTCCAGTGCCCCGCTTCGAACGAGGACTTCGGCGATTTCCAGGGCCTGCTCGCCCGAATCAGGCTGGGAGATGAGCAGGTCGTCGGTGTTGACACCGATTCTTCGGGCGTAGGTCACGTCGAGGGCGTGCTCCGCGTCGATGAACGCGGCAAGTCCTCCCTCTTTCTGGGCTTCCGCGATAACATGGAGGGCCAGGGTTGTCTTGCCCCCCGATTCGGGGCCGAAGATCTCGATAACCCGCCCGCGGGGAATGCCCCCCACGCCGAGGGCGAGATCCAGGCTGAGGGCCCCCGTGGGAATGGCGGGAACGTCGGAAACAACGTCACCGCTCCCGAGCCGCATGATGGATCCCTTCCCGAACTGCTTTTCTATCTGCGAAATCGCAAGGTCTACCGCTTTTCCCCGTTCCGAATGTACCGCCATGTGATGCTCCCCTTTCGTATTTCGTATAGTATTCACACTAGTTTCGACCCCATTCACCCGTCTCCCGAGGAGAGAGGTTCTCCGCGAATACCCGGGATTCCCTCATATTTCATCTCCGAAGGGGTACCGTTCCAGAGGGGTGTACCGAGCGCCCCGGGGGTGCAGGTCACTTCTGAACAGTGTCAGCCCGCGTACGGTAAAGGAGGGCTCTTCCCCCGTTTTCTGCAGGTCCATGGCTTCCTTCAGTCCCGGGACCGCCTCCATGACTGATGTGACGCGTCCCAGGGTCACATGGGGCTTGAAGGACCGTTTTTCCTTCCTGCAGCCGAGTGCGTCAAGCTCCGATTCGATGCGTTTCCGGAGCCCGGAAAGGACCGCTGTGTCCCCGCCGAGACCGACCCAGATGGTCCTGGGCCTGGTCACGTCCGGGAATACTCCCACTTCCGCCAGGGAGAGGGTGATTGTCTTTTGAGAATCCGTGTGTTTTCTCACGGCCCGGGACAGGATCTCGAGTAGTCCGGAATCGGTATCGCCAAGAAATTTCAGAGTCAGGTGAATCGAAGAGGGAGCGACCCACCGAACGCCGCCGAGCCTTCCTTTCAACCGGTTCTGAACCATTTCGAGGTAATCGACGACGGGTCCGGGAAGCTCAACGGCGATGAACATCCGCATGCTCTGTCTATTCATCACAGACTTGCGTTCCTGTCAAGTATTTGTGTACCATCTCCAGCGCCATGCTGGAACCGATTTTCTTTATGTCCCGCCGCCCCCGGCGAATCCGCGCCTTCCGGCAGACGACACGTTGTCTGTCGGCAAGGGCGATATAGACCGTCCCCAGGGGTTTTTCCGCGCTTCCTCCCGATGGGCCGGCAATCCCCGTGGTTGACAGCCCCAGGTCCGTTCCTGCCGAGGCCCGTATCCCCCGGGCCATCAGCCGGGCCGTTTCGCGGGACACGGCACCATGCCGTTGGATAACGTCCGGAGGCACACCCAGAAGATGCACCTTCGACTCATTGCTGTAGGCGACGACCCCTCGTTCCAGAAAGAGGGAACTGCCGGGAATGTCGGTGAGACGATCCGTTATGAGCCCGCCGGTGAAGGATTCGGCGACGGACAGGGTGAGAGCCCGTTCAGTGAGAATCCGGGCGACGACACCTTCCAGTGTTTCGTCATCGAGACCGTAGATATAAGGACCGAGCGCTTCATGAATCCGCCTTGCCGCTTCATCCAGACGGGCGACCGCCTCGTTCCTGCCCCGACCCCGGGCCAGGAGTACCAGGTGGTTTTCCGGAAAACGGGGATAGAACCCTAAGGTAACACCGGGGAAAGGGCCCATACCGGCTATTATTTCATCCACCCGGGATTCTGAAAGCCCGAAGATTCGAATCGTCTTTCGGGCCTTTTCCCCCCCGGTCACGGGAAAATCACGCTCCAGGAGCGGCAGCACGCCCCGGGGAACCATCTGTCGGACCTCCCGGGGGACACCGGGAACCACAATCACCGCCTTGTCCTCCCGTTTAAGGTAAAAACCCGGAGCCGTGCCCGCGGGATTCTCGATAATTCCCGCTCCCCGGGGAAACCACGCCTGTTTGGCGTTGTTTTCCGTCCAGGGGATACCGAAAGAACTGAAGCGTTCTTTCAGGCGCGCCAGGATTTCCCGATTCTCATCGAGGGGAAGGTTGAATGCGGCCGCGATGGCGGCGGTTGTTATGTCATCCGCCGTCGGTCCGAGGCCGCCGGAAACGATGACGGCATCGGACCGGGAAAGCAGATATTCCAGGCCGTTCGCTATCGCTTCGGGGTCATCACCCGTCAGAAGAATCGTCGAAACATCCCACCCGGAGAGGTCAAGCTCTCCCGCGATGAAGGAAGAATTGACGTCCGGGATCGACCCTCCCGTCAGTTCATCCCCTATAATAAGCAATCCCGCTTTCATGACGGATGCCCCCCCGGATTTCCCGCCGGTACCTCTCACATCAGATCAGCCGTATCAGGATGTTCAGAATCACGGCCCCGTAAATTCCCGCCGCCACGTCATCGCCGACTACCCCGAACCCTCCGGGAAGTCGCTTCTCGATGATCCTGATCGGAAAGGGTTTCAATATATCGAAGAACCGGAATAAAAGAAAACCCGCAACGACGGTGAACACCGAGGGCGGCACGAACATCATGACAACCAGGTACCCGGCGATCTCATCGATGACGATCTTCGAGGAATCACGTTCCCGGAACAGCCGCTCCGCCTCGGCCGACACGTGGACGGCAAAGAATATGAAGACCAGAACGCAGAGAAAACAGAGGGGCGGAGGAAGGACGGAAAAGACGAGATACAGCGGTATTCCGACGATCGTTCCCAGGGTTCCGGGAGCAACGGGCGACATGCCGACGCCGAGGCCCGTGGCCGCAATTTTTATAAAGGTCACTCCCATTGGATCACGTTTCACGACACCGCGGCGCGCGCCGCTCCCGGTTCGCTCCGCTGTCGGCCTTTCACACGAGGACTCTATAGTATATTGACCTTCCCATGTAAAATGTAAAGAGCGCATGAAAGGGGGAAAACCACAAAGTAAGGGTTTTTTACCCTTGACATGAGGCATTTGATGGATTATGGATGGCCCAGTCAAAGCGGATCGTTCATTTTGCCCGGTCGATATACAAGAAGTGGTTATTGTGAGGCAGGGTAACCAAGCGTGAAAAACAATCCACATCCACCAAAAAACAATGCCGTTCTGCTGCTTTTGATGATGGCCTTCTGGCTTGTGATGAGCGGCTACTTTGACGTTTTCCACATCTCCATGGGAGTCATCTCCGTCGCCCTGGTCTTCTGGCTTGACCGGAAACTTCTGCGGGAACGGTTTTACCCGGCCGCGGAGAAACGTCCCCAGCTTCGACTGGGATATTTTCATTTCAGCTATTTCCCCTGGATGGTCTGGCAGATCATCCAGGCGGCCCTTCACGTGGCCCGCGTCATACTTACGCCGGGGGATCCCCTGAACATGTCCCTGGTGCGTTTCAGGACAAGACTGCCCTCTAACACGTCGCGGGTCATCCTGGCCAATTCCATTACCCTCACACCGGGAACACTGACGATCGACCTCGTCGGCGACGAGTTCCTGGTCCACGCGCTGACGGATCAGTCGTCGGAAGGAATCATCAACAGCGACATGCCGGACCGCGTGGGCAAACTCTACGATCCCGACGGCGGAACCATGATGATCGACTATGACGTGCTACGGGCGGATGATTTCTGATGCAGACGTTCTTCCTCTACACAGCTGTTATCCTGACCATCATCATACTGATGCCGCTCTACCGGATGTATGTCGGACCGACGCTCTTCGACAGAATTCTCGGAGCCGGATCCATCGGAACCAAAACGCTGGTCCTGATCTTAATCATCGGCAACATATACGACAGGTTCGACATGTTCCTGGATATTACCCTCGCCTACGCGATCCTGAACTTTCTCGGAACACTCGCGATAGCCAAGTATCTCAACTCTGCGAGAAAAAAGGAGAAGGAATGATCGAGATTCAAATCATACTGGCAGCGGCGTGCATCATTATGGGCGCCTTCTTTCTCTTCGTGGGAAGCCTGGGCATCATCAAGTTTCCCGATTTCTACTCCCGGGCCCACGCGGTCAGCGTGGGTGATACCCTGGGAATCATTCTTGTACTTGGGGGGCTGATGATCTACGAGGGCTTCTCGCTGAACAGCGGCAAACTGTTCATTGCCATTCTTTTCGTGGCTCACGCGACCCCCACGGGATCCCATGCCATAGCACGGGCCGCCTACAGGGGAGGACTCAAACCGTGGTTCGGCCCTGCCGGGGGGGATGAAAAAAAATAAATGTACTGGCAACTTGAAATCACACTGATGGTTTTTATCGTCTTGACGGCCTGGGTGGCCGTCTTGTCGAAGAACATCCTGACGGCGGCGGTCAACCTGACGATCTTCAGCTTCCTCATGGCCCTGGCGTATATTTCCATGGGATCCATCGACGTGGGCTTCACGGAATCCGTTGTCGGCGCCGGTGTGACGGGACTGTTCATCATCATCGCCATCTTTAAGACGTCACCGATAGCGATCGAAAAAAAACAGTCCCGGTTCAGGATCTTGAGGCTTGTTGCTCTTGTCGCCTTCGGGGCAGTTCTTATCTACGGTTCAAGCGGCCTTCCGAACAGGGGCGATGCCTACGCGCCGCTGAACGCTGAAACAAGCATCGCCGGAACGCCCAACGCGGCCACCCACTATATACTGAACGCCTACGATGACGCGGCGACACCGAACATGGTGGCGGTCATCCTGGCCGACTACAGAGGCTACGATACGCTCGGGGAAGAAGTTGTCATCCTCACGGCGGGGTTGATCTGTTTCCTTTTATTGAGAACGACGAGGGGTCCACGTGAAAGAGAGAGACGAAAGTCCGATCGTCATAATCGTTAGCAGAATGATCAGCCCCTTCATCATGATGTTCGGGGCCTACGTCATCGCTCACGGCCACTACGGTCCCGGTGGAGGATTTCAGGGAGGCGCCCTGCTGGCGGCAAGCATCCTCCTGATCCGCCTGACTGCCGGAAGCCGCATATCGGAGCTCCAGTTCAGAAGAATCTGGGGTACTCCGATCGGCGTCGTGGGAGTTTCAATTTTCTTCGGCGTCGGCGTGATATGCATGCTTAACGGCGGAGAAGTGCTGAATTACGCCCATTTCATCATTCCCGGCGTTGACGGCCCCATGCTCAGGTCGCTCGGCATCCTTGTCGTCGAGGTCGGCATCGGGCTCGCCGTCATGGGTATACTGGTTTCCATCTACGATGACCTTCTGGAAGAAGATGAACCCCGGGAACTGTATCGAAGGGAAGACGAATAACGATGGAATTCTTGCTCGGACACTACAGCTACTTTTTTGTCTTCGTCCTCCTCTGTATAGGACTCTACGCGGTTCTGTTCATGAGGAACCTGGTGAAGCAGATCATCGGCCTGAACATCTTCCAGGGGGCCATCATTTTATTCTGGGTGTCCTGCGCCGTTAAGTGGAACGCCACCGTTCCCATATACGACCCGGACATCGGACTTGGAAGCACGGCTCTTTACATCAACCCGCTTCCCCACACGCTGATGCTGACGGCGATCGTTGTGGGTGTCGCGACGACGGGTGTGGCCTACGCTCTCCTGATTATCATTTATAAACACTACAAGACGGTCGACGAAGAAAAACTGATCGAAGAAATGAAGCGATGGTAAGAAACGCTCCCGCACTCATACCGGTTATCTACCTCACGGCGTGCCTGCTTATCGCCCTGACGAAGATCAAGTACCGGCAGTACGCCTACCCCATGGCGGTAGCGGCGGCGGCCCTCGCCTCGGCCGTCTCCGTGGGTATGCTTGTTCACGTGGTCCGGTACGGTCCCCTGCACTACCATTTCGGCGGCTGGATTCCGCCCCTCGGCATTGAATATTCCATTGACCATCTGTCAGGCTTCGTGGCCGTGGTCATCAACATCGTGGCCACCATCGTGCTGGTCCATTCCCTCCACGTAAACAAGATCGAACTCGTGAGGAAGGTTGTTCCTTACTATTCCGTGGCCATGCTGCTCATGCTGGGCCTCAACGGTATTGTTATAACCGGTGACTTCTTCAACCTCTTCGTGTTTCTTGAAATCGCTTCTCTCGCGTCCTATGGACTCGTCGCGACCGGAGAACGGGGGTCGGCCTTCGCCGCCTTGCGGTACCTCATCCTCGGTACCGTGGGAGCCTCCTTCTATCTCCTCGGCCTGGGCTTCCTCTATATAAACACGGGATCCCTGAACATGGCCGACCTGGCGCTCATCATCCCCCTGCTGCAGCCCCACAACGACCCGGCCATCATTATCGCCCTTGTTTTCATGGTTGTGGGCATTGCAATCAAGATGGCCATTTTCCCCCTGCACGGATGGCTGCCGGACGCTTACACGCTGGCCCCTTCAACGACCTCGGCGCTGATCGCGCCTATCGGAACAAAAGTGGCTTCATACATTCTGATCAGGGCGCTGTTCTTTGTTTACGGAGCAAACCTTGTCAGCAAGGGCATTCCTGTTCTCACGATCCTGGGATGGCTTTCCGCGGCGGGCATTATTTACGGTTCCATACTCGCCATCGCCCAGAGTGAATTGAAGCGTATGCTGGCATACAGCAGCGTGGCCCAGGTAGGCTACATAGGCCTGGGCGTCAGCATGGCAAACCCCCTGGGGTTCATCGGGGCCGTGCTGCACGTGGTGAACCACGCGACCATGAAGGCCTGCCTCTTCCTCGTGGCGGCGAACATGAGGGTCCACATGGGACATTCCGACATCTCCCGGTTCGACAGCTCCTACCGGGTTAAAATGCCCTTTACCATGGCGGCCTTTACCGTAGCGGCCATCTCCATGGTCGGGCTGCCGCCGCTGGCCGGATTTTTCAGCAAGTGGTACCTGGCCCTGGCAACCATCGAGAACTCCCAATGGATTTTCCTCGGGGTGATCTTGGTGAGCAGCCTTCTCAACGCGGTTTACTTCTTCAGGGTTATCGAAAAAGTATATATGAAATCACCTTCCGATAAAACAGTAAATGATCAACACAGCGGCGGCCGGGATGATCACCAGGCTGCCCCGGAAGAGGAAGCGGTTACCTTCGGCAGTGGTGAGCCGGGTCCGTCCATGCTGGTCCCGGTCATTATATTTGCCGTGGCGTTGCTCCTGCTTGGCATTTTTAACGCCGTCATAGTCACAACGCTTATTAAACCAATGATTCCCCTGGGCCTGTAACTCATGAATGAACTGATCTACGTATCACATATTCCCCTCTACGCGGTGCTGGTCTCCATGGCTGCGGTGCCCCTCATTCTCCTGAGTTCGTCAAAGCCCAACCTTCGTGAAACATGGACCATCATAGCCGCGGTAAGCAAGTTCCTCCTGGTGCTTTCATTGTTACCCGGCGCCCTTGAAGGACGCAGCGCCGCTCTTCATCTGCTGGAAATTTCACCCGGTATTGACCTGGCTCTCAAAGCCGATCCTTTCGGCGTCTTCTTCGCGCTGATTTCCTCGGGGCTCTGGATTGTAACGTCCTTCTATTCCATCGGGTACGTCCGCGGGAATCAAGAGCATAAGCAGACCCGTTATTTCGCCAGTTTTGCCATGTGTCTCTCGGCGACCATGGGAATCGCTTTTTCGGCGAACCTGCTGACCTTTATCATCTTCTACGAAATTCTGACAATTTCAACCTACCCTCTCGTTATTCATAAAGAATCAAAGGAGGCAATCAGCGCCGGACGGCAGTACCTCCTCTATACACTGTCGGCAGGCCTGCTTCTCATCGCCGGTGCCGCCTTCACCTATCTCGCGACGGGTACCATAGATTTCAAGGCCGGTGGGTTATTCGGCACCGTCGTCCTCTCCCAGGGAGCGATGACGGCTCTCTTCTTCCTCTTCCTGGGGGGCGTGGGCGTCAAGGCCGGCATCATGCCGCTCCACAGCTGGCTCCCCGTGGCCATGATAGCCCCCACACCGGTCAGTGCCCTGCTGCACGCCGTGGCCGTTGTCAAATCCGGTGTCTTCGGCGTCATCCGCGTAGTGGGATTTGTCTTCGGCCCCGAGGTCATGGCCGCCTACGGCCTGAACATCATCCTGGCCGTTTTTGCCGGCGCGACGATACTGCTGGCGTCCTTTATCGCCTTCAAGCAGGACAACCTGAAGAGGCGGCTCGCCTATTCCACGGTGGGACATCTCTCCTATATAGTCCTCGGAGCCGCGCTCCTCTCGCCCGCGGGATTCCTGGGAGGCATGCTGCACATCGCCACCCACGCCACCATGAAGATCACGCTGTTTTTCTGCGCCGGGGCCATCTACGTGAACCTCCACCGGGAAAACATCAGTCAGCTCAACGGGATCGCAAAAATCATGCCCTGGACCATGGGGGCCTTCATCGTCGGATCACTGGGGCTTGCGGGGGTGCCCCCTATAAACGGCTTCGTCAGCAAGTGGTTTCTGGGCATGGGAGCCCTGCAGTCGGATCAGCTCGTGGTGCTGGCTATCTTTCTCATCAGCGGGCTGCTTAACGCGGGATACTTCTTCCCCATAGTGTACCGTGCCTATTTCATGAAGGGCGAAGGCCTCGAAGGCCACGGCGAGGCACCCAGGTTCATGGTGGTTCCCCTGGTCATCACGGCGATTCTGTCGCTCCTTCTAGGACTGTGTCCCGATCTGTTCTTCCACTTCCATGAGCTTGCAAGCATGGTGGCCCAAAGCCTGACGGGGGGGATGCTGCTATGAACCGGAATCTCTGGATAGCCCTCGGGGCCGTTATTGTACTTTCCTTTATTGCGGAATTCACCCGGAAAGCCCACCACTGGTGGGAGAATATTCCCGGTTTTTACATCATATTCGGGTTCATCGGAGCTATCGCGCTCATCCTGATCTCACGATACCTGGGGAAACTGTTTATTCAAAAGAACGAGGATTACTACGATGTTCAGTAGTTTCTATCTTCCACCCTTTTTCTTTCTCATGGCCGGCGCCATTATTCTGCCGCTACTGCCGAAGTTTCTCCGCTCCGGGTCGTTCATCCTGTTCCCGCTTCTATCACTGCTGGTCATCTGGATATCCCCCTTCGGCGACCTGTTGACCGTCGGGTTCGCCGGCTATACTCTGACCGTCGCCCACGTGGACGGCCTGAGCCGCATGTTCGGAACCATCTTTGCTCTCATAACGATTATCGGCGGTGTCTATGCGTACTATCTTGAAGACACGGGCCAGCAGGTAGCGGCTCTGCTGTATGCGGGAGGCGCCCTGGGCACCGTTTTCGCCGGAGATTTTCTCACGCTCTTCATCTTCTGGGAAATCATGGCATTTTCCGCCACCTATCTTATCTGGGCGAGGCGGACGAAGGAATCCGAAGGCGCGGGTTTCCGCTACGTGCTGGTTCATCTCTTCGGCGGCGGGCTTCTCTTGTCGGGCATTCTCCTCCATCTTTCCGGCGGCGGCTCCCTGGAGCTTACGCAGATAATCCGTGACGGGTCACTTTCCTCCCGGCTTATCCTTCTGGGCGTGGCGCTGAACGCGGCTGTTCCTCCGCTGCACGCCTGGCTTGCCGACGCCTATCCGAAGGCGACCGTCACGGGTGCGGTGTTCCTCTGCGCCTTTACCACCAAGGCGGCAGTCTATGTGCTGATCCGGCTGTTCCCCGGATGGGAGATCCTCATAATCGCCGGTGCCGTTATGACTCTCTGGGGAACCATATATGCCCTGCTCTCCAGGGATATCCGGGAAATACTTGCCTATTCGACCATCAGCCAGGTGGGCTACATGGTGGTGGGCGTCGGAATCGGAACCCAGCTCGCCCTCAACGGAGCCGTAGCCCATGCATTCAGCCACATTCTCTACAAGTCACTGCTCTTCATGGCCACCGGCGCGGTTCTCTATACGACGGGAACGTCCAAGCTCGACCAGCTTGGCGGACTGGCGAAATACCAGCGGTGGATTGTGGGCCTGTACCTGGTCGGAGCTTTTTCAATATCGGGGATTCCTTTCCTGAACGGGTTCATCAGCAAGTCGATGATCGTAAGCGCGGCCGGTTACTCCCATTACGAAGCGGCCATGTTTGTCCTGATGCTGGCCTCCATGGGTACCTTTCTCCATACGGGTCTGAGACTCCCCTACTACACCTGGTTCGGTGCGAACTGGGGCGTCCGCCCCAAGAAAGAGGCGCCGACTTGCATGATCGTCGGCATGGGTATTGCCGCCTTCTTCTGCATTCTCTTCGGGATTTTCCCCTCACTTCTGTACACCTGGCTGCCCTTCGACGCGACCTATCGTCCCTTCACGGTGCCCCACCTCGTTGAGGCGGTGCAGACACTCGGCCTTACCTTCGTGGGTTTCTGGCTCATGAAAGACCGCCTCGCCGGAGAACCCGCGATTCCCGTGGATACGGACTGGTTCTATCGTAAAACAAAGCCTGTCTTCTGGGCTGTCTTCGTGAGATCGGTAAACTTCTTCTTCGATACCATGGAGGTCAAGGCGATTGCCTTTGCCCGCTCCGTGGCGGTCCTGAGCAAGAATCCCGTTCGGTTCTTCATGCATGACGAATCCACCGACACGACCTATTCGGCCAACAGATACCGCAAACCGATGTCTGTTATCCTGTTCGTCATTCTGGTGATCTTTGTTGTTTTCGCCGTGAGGGGAACTCTCTAGCTTCCTCCCCGGAGATACCATCATGAATGAGACCGGCGGGAACCCACCAGGTGCTTCCGACCCGATTCCCTCCTGTTGAAACCTGTCCGGGCCATCCCCGTACCGTGGGCTCACCCCGCTTTCCCCTTTCCTGCCGTTCCACGAGGCGTGACCCGCCTGAAACGTCCACCGCCTCGCGGATCCGCCGGAGGATATCCGAAGGATTCATACTGCATGCAGGGATTCGCCGGGAACCAGGTCGAGGAGAGTCACGCCCGTCGCTCGGTAGGGGGGCTCCCCTTTTTGATCGAGACCGTCACTGATGAGGCAAGCGCATTCCAACAATCGATTGTGTCATTTCGATATCAAGGAAAGATTTCTCGTCGCTTCGCTCCTCGAAATGACGGACCTTAAGACGTTCCTCGAAATGACGAGGAGAGCCTTGAATGCCGGCCATTTTTGTCATTTCGACCGTAGGGAGAAATCTTTCACTAACGGCAATCATCAGGATTTCTCGTCGCTTCGCTCCTCGAAATGACGGGCCTTAAGGCGCTCCTCGAAATGACGGGCCTTAAGGCGCTCCTCGAAATGACACATGCGGCCGTTGAAATGACACAATCGATAGTGTTAAAGGTCTCTACACGACCCGTGACCCGCAGGCACAGAAAAGGGCCGGTGAGATCCCGTCTGATCGTCTCACCGGCCCGAAATGGAGCAGGCTATCATCGTGTTGTGAAGGGTGGGGTCGTTCAGGCTTTTTCCGCTACCTTAAGGCGGATTTCAGCCATCTCGATTTCAGCCATCACTTTTCCATACCCACTGTCGTCCTTGTCCAGTTTCGCGAGCTTTGCTTCCGCCGTTTCTTTTTGCCGGTGTACCGCCGCCGTGTCAATCCTGTCCGCGCGGTCGCATATCTCCACGAGAACGGTAGCCCGTTTGCCCGTCACTTCGGCGTAACCCTCGCCCACGGCGTAACTGGTTTCCTTCCCCTCCCGACGGAAATGAAGTTCTCCGGGTTTCACGGCGCTCAAAAGGGGCGCGTGCCCGACGAGGACACCGAAAGCCCCCTCAACACCCGGAACATAGACGTCTTCAACCTCATCGCTGAAAACCATTTCTTCGGGGGTTACTATTTCAAGCAGTAATTCATCAGCCATGCATCAATCCTCCCGCCCGACGCTAATCCTCGGAGAGTCTCTTCGCCTTTTCAATAACATCTTCAATCCCGCCAACCATGTAAAAGGCCTGTTCGGGAAGCTCGTCATGCTTTCCGTCGAGGATTTCCCTGAATCCCCGCACCGTGTCGGCGACAGTGACGAACGTTCCTTCCGTTCCGGTAAACTGGGCGGCAACGTGGAAAGGCTGTGAAAGGAATCGTTGAATTTTGCGTGCCCTGCTGACGGTAAGCCGATCCTCTTCCGAGAGTTCGTCCATGCCCAGGATGGCGATAATATCCTGCAGATCCTTGTACTTCTGGAGGATCATCTGCACGTCGCGAGCCGTGGCGTAGTGTTCTTCTCCCAAAACCAGAGGGTCGAGAATTCTCGATGTTGAATCCAGGGGATCCACGGCGGGATAGATGCCCAGTTCCGCGATAGGCCGGGAAAGAACGACCGTTCCGTCAAGGTGCGCGAAGGTCGTTGCCGGCGCCGGGTCCGTAAGGTCGTCGGCGGGAACGTACACGCACTGAACGGCGGTAATGGAGCCTTTCGTGGTAGAGGTGATGCGCTCCTGGAGGGCACCGAGGTCCGTGGCCAGCGTGGGCTGGTATCCGACCGCCGAGGGCATACGCCCGAGAAGGGCCGAAACCTCAGAGCCGGCCTGGGTAAAGCGGAATATATTGTCCACAAAGAGAAGCACGTCCTGTCCCTCTTCATCCCTGAAATACTCCGCCTGAGCGAGAGCGGTCAGGGAAACCCTCATGCGGGCTCCCGGGGGTTCCGTCATCTGACCGTAGACCAGGGCAGCCTGACTGATAACGCCCGATTCCTTCATCTCCAGATAGAGGTCGTTTCCTTCACGGGTTCTCTCTCCCACTCCGGCGAAAACGGAAATGCCGCCATGGTGCATGGCGATGTTATGAATCATCTCCATCATGACGACAGTCTTGCCCACGCCGGCTCCCCCGAACATGCCCATCTTTCCGCCCCGGGGAAAGGGGACCAGGAGGTCGATGACCTTCACGCCGGTTTCGAGAACGTGCACCGACGTATCCTGCTCGGTGAACTGCGGTGCCTCGCGGTGAATAGAAGCCGTCTGTTCCATGCCGACGGGGCCGAGACCGTCCACGGGCCGTCCCACGACATTGAGAATTCGTCCCAGGCATGACTTTCCCACGGGAACCGTGATGGGGGCTCCCGTGTCCTTGGCGGTCATGCCCCGCACGAGACCGTCGGTGACATCCATGGCGATGCACCTGACCGCGTTGTCTCCCAGGTGCTGGGCCACCTCGACGACGAGGTTATCTTCCTCGTCGTTGATCGTCGGGTTTGTAATCAATATGGAATTCAGAATATTCGGGAGTTTGCCCTCTTCAAACTCAACGTCCACAACAGGACCTATTACCTGAACAATCTTTCCTGTATTCATCCCTCTCTCCTTAAAATGGTCTGTCCGGGTTTTTAATCGTTCCAGTCCGGGCTATGATGACTTCGCCAGGGCTTCTGTCCCTCCAACGATATCCATGAGCTCGGTCGTAATGGCAGCCTGTCGTGCCTTGTTGAACTTCAGCGTCAGAGTCTCAATCATTTCCTCACAACTGCTGGTGGCGTTTTCCATGGCCACCATGCGCGCCCCGTGTTCTCCGGCCGATGTTTCCAGGAGTCCGTTAAATATCTGGACCCTGATGTACATGGGAACGATCTGGGCGAACAGAACCTCGTCGGAGGGCTCATAGATATAGTCACCGAACACGTCGCTTTCAGCCGGCTCTTCGGCGGCAAGCGGCAACAGGCGTACTATTTTCGGCCTCTGGGAAGCTATGTTGCGGAATTCGTTGTAGGCAATGAAGAGTTCATCATATTCGGCCTCCTCAAAGGGCCCGATCACGTCAGCGCCCAGAGCTACCGCAAGCTCCATGTTGAAATTCGCCAGGACATCCACGTACTGATTCGTTACGGTTTCCTTGCGCCGGAAATAATCGCGGGCCTTCTTGCCCACCGTCACCAGGGCCAGTTCCTTGCCTTCATTCCGGTGATACTTGATGAATCCTTCGGCAGCCTTGATAACGTTCGTGTTAAACCCCCCGCAAAGCCCCCTGTCGGACGTCATGACGATGAGCTTGGCTCTCTTCGGCTCTCTGACGGCCAGGAGAGGATTGGAAATGCCCGACATCTGCGACGACAGGCTGTTCAATACCTCCATGACTTTCCGGGCGTAGGGCCTGAAGTTCTCCATCCGCGTCTGGGCGGACTTGAGCTTCGAGGCGGCAACCATGTTCATGGCCCGTGTTATCTGTTTCGTCTTTTCGACGGCCTGGGCTTTTCTTTTTATATCTCTTAATGATTCAGCCATTACCGGATCGTCTCCTTAAGAACCTGCACAACATTACGCCGGAGTGAGTGCCTGTGTTCGTCTCAGGCCGCCGCGAAAATGCTGTCGAACTCCTCCAGGGCGGCTCTCAGTTTCTTTTCCACGTCACTGTCGATTTCCTGCTTCTGCTCCAGTTCGTCGAGAACATCCTGGTGCTTGGCCCGGACAAAGCTCAACAGCTGTTCCTCATAGCTCTTGAGCTGGGCAACTTCGTACTTGTCCACGTATCCGCGGACCGCCGCGAACAGTACCAGTACTTCCTCGGGAAGCGACATGGGTTTGTACTGGGGCTGCTTGAGGATTTCGACCAGGCGGGCGCCCCGGTCCAATTGCGCTTGCGTGGCCTTGTCGAGGTCACTGCCGAACTGGGCAAAGGAAGCAAGCTCACGGTACTGGGCCAGGTCGAGTTTCAGGGTTCCCGCCACCTGCTTCATGGCCTTAACCTGGGCGGCGCCGCCGACCCGTGACACGGACAGTCCCACATTGATGGCCGGACGGACACCGGAATAGAAGAGGTCGGGCTCGAGATATACCTGACCGTCGGTTATGGAAATAACGTTGGTGGGAATAAAGGCCGACACGTCACCGGCCTGGGTTTCGATGACCGGCAGGGCCGTCAGGGAACCCCCTCCAAGATCGTCGTTGAGCTTTGCGGCCCGTTCGAGCAGTCGGGAGTGATTGTAGAAGATGTCGCCGGGGAAGGCTTCGCGTCCGGGGGGGCGCCTCAAAAGAAGTGAAATCTGGCGATAGGCTACGGCCTGTTTTGAGAGGTCATCGTACATGATGAGGGCGTCCTGACCGTTGTCCCTGAAGTATTCCCCGATGCTGCAACCACCGAAGGCCGCGATGTACTGGAGCGTTCCGGGGTCACTGGCACAGGCGGAAACCACGCAGGTGTAGTCCATGGCATCGTTCTGCCGCAGCACCTCGACCACCTGCGCCACGGTGGACTTCTTCTGGCCGATGGCCACATAGATGCACTTGATGCCCGTTGTTTTCTGGCGGATAATGGCATCGATGCAGATGGCCGTCTTTCCTATCTGCCGGTCGCCGATGATCAGTTCCCGCTGTCCCCGGCCGATGGGCGTCATGGCGTCGATGGCCTTGAGGCCGGTGTACACGGGCTGGTTGACGGGCTGCCGATGGATAACGCCGGGAGCGACCATTTCAATGCGCCTGAATTCGTTGGTTTCAATGGGCCCCTTGCCGTCGATAGGCCGTCCCGTAGCGTCGATAACGCGGCCGAGGACCCCTTCGCCCACGGGAATCTGCGCGATATTCCCTGTTCTTTTGACGATATCGCCCTCTTTGATGTGCGTGTCCTCACCGAGAATGGCCACACCCACGTTGTCCCGCTCAAGGTTCAGCACCATGCCGAGGATACCGCCGGGGAACTCGAGAAGTTCCATTGCCATGGCATTTTCGACGCCATAGACGCGGGCGATGCCGTCACCGACGTTAAGCACGGTACCGGTCTCGCTTATATCAAGTTTTTTCTCGTATTCCTTGATCTGCTTCGAGATTATCTGTGTAATTTCTTCCGCCCTGATCGCCTGCATCTATATCTCCTCCCTTATGAGTTCCCTGATTCTCGAAAGTTGCGTTTTAATGCTCCCATCATAGAGGGTATCACCCACGGCGACGACGATTCCTCCCAGGAGCGACCTGTCGTCATCGACGGCCATCTCCACATTTTTGCCGGTTATTTCCTGAAGGCGGGCCGACAGTCTTGCAACCATCTCATCGGACAGGGGAAATGCCGTTTTCACCTGTACCCTGACCTTGTTCATGAGCGTGTCGAGGTAATCACGGAAACAGGCCTCGACTTCGAAGAAAATGTTCATCCTTCTCTTTTCGACAAGAAGGTACAAAAAGTTTGCCGTCAGACCGGAAATTTTCATTTTCTTGAGAATTTCCTTCATGACCGATATCTTGTCGTTCTGGTCGAATACAGGATTGGCGAAAAACTCCATCAGGTTTTTGTTCTCTCGCAGGGTCAATGCAAAGCCTGCCAGCTCACCATGAATTTTTTCGACAGCCTCATCCTCTTGCGCGACCTTGAAGAGCGCCTTGGCATATCGCTTCGCGATTTCGCTTCCTCTCAATTTCTGGTCACCATCCTATTCAAGAAATCGTCGACCATCGCTTCGTGGTCTTTTTCATCGATATTGTTCTTCAATATCTCTTCCGCCATCTCGACGGACAGCCTCGTCGCCTCTTCCTTCAGCTCCGCCACGGCTTTCTTGAACTCCTGGTCGATCCGGGTTCCGGCGTCCTGCTTCATCTTTTCCGCCGCTATCTTCGCGTCATCAATGATCTTTTCCTTCTCGCGCTCTCCCTGGGACCGGATCATCTCCGCGATCCCGACGATCTCCTGGGAGGCCTTCTCGAGCTTTGTCTCGTACTCTCGCAGTTTCTCGAGAGACTCGTCACGGAACCGTTCGGCTTCTTCTATGGATTCCCGTATCCGCCGGCGTCGCCCTGAGAAAAACCCCCTGACGGCCTTGCGCGCCAGCAGGTAGATTATGGCGGTAAAGATGGTGAAGTTAAGGATTCTCCACAGAAAATCCTTCATCTGTCCGGAATGGTCTCCATCACCGGCGGCATAGGAAAGACCCGCCGAGAACACTACAATGGCTGCTGCAATAAGGAACCGCTTCATTGGACACCCCTTCCCAGAACCTTTTCGGAAATCTCACGAGCCATCCGGCGGGTCTGTTTATGAAGGAGTATCCGGGCTTCCTCCTTCTCGGCGGCTGCCCTGGTTTTAAATCCCTGAATCATTTCGGACACCTCTTCGCGGGCTGACCCGAGAATGTCCTTCGCCGCATCGGTTCCCGCCGCCTTGATGCTCTCACGCTCCTCCATGGCCTCAGCCCGGGCCCTGCGCAGGGTATCCTCATAATCGGCAACTTTTTCATCGATGGATGCCTCAAGAGACCGGACCTCGTCGTGAGCGTCATCGATACGCTTTTGACGGTCACCGAGGAGTTTCATAAGAGGCTTGTAAAGAATGAGATTAAGGATAAACATGAGGATGAGGAAATTTGCGGCCTGATACAGAAGTGTTATATCAAGATCTACCATTCTGCCTCTCCTGTTGACGAACCCTGAAACGGGATAGCCATTTCGTGATAAATGCTACCGGGGAAGCGAACTTGGGCCGGTCGGATACGATCACCAAGCGCAAGCGCGTGGTGTACTAACCATAAGTCTTTCCGCTTGTCAAGCATTTTCCAGCCTTCCTGTGCCGCATGCCGGGAAGGCATATCGTGCTCCGGTTGCAAGCGATGCGGGAGGCGGGAGTACAACATCAGCCCCCGGAATCGCCGTCCCCCCCGGTTTCAGCGCCCATGGTGCACTGCCCGTCAAAGCGGGCGCCTTCCCCGATGACCAGAACAGGCGTGACGAGCGTGCCGGCCAGGGAACCCGTTTCGGTAATCTCAACTTTCTCCTTGATGGTGAGCTTTCCCTTGACGGCACCGGAGATCTGTATGCGATCCACGGTAACGGCAGCCTCCACGGAGGCGTCTTTCCCCACAATGAGCATGCCCGCCCCGTGGATCTCCCCCTTGAAACGTCCGTCAATCCGAATGGTTCCACACAAAATGAGTTTCCCGTCAAATTCCGTTTCCTTTCCAAGAAACGCCTTGATCTCGTCGTCTCGTTTTCCCACGTCTCGCAAGCCTTCCTTTCTGTATCGGGACCATTGCATTCCGACGAACTCACGAAAAGCCGGAATATCCCGTACCGTCACGACTGCAGCACAAACCGCCGCATGCTCACGTTCATCATCAACCCCACGGCCATCATGAGAACAACCATGCATGAACCGCCATAACTCATGAAGGGAAGCGGGATGCCCACGACGGGGAGGATGCCCAGCACCATGCCCACGTTTACGAATACGCCCCAGAAAATAATCATCGTCATGCCGAAGGCGAGCATGGACCCCGAAAAATCGCGGGCCCTCCGGGCGATGTGAAAACCCCACAGGAGGATCGAAAAAAACAGCGCGAGAACCGCTATTACTCCCAGGAATCCCCACTCTTCAGCAAAAACGGAAAAAACGAAATCCGTCTGCTGTTCGGGCAGAAATTTCAGCTGGCTCTGAGTGCCCTTCATGTACCCCTTCCCGATGAGACCCCCGGAACCGACGGCTATGATCGACTGGATGATGTGGTACCCGGCTCCCAGGGGATCCCGTTCGGGATTCAGAAACATGAGCAGACGGTCCCGCTGATACTCTTTCATCGCGAACCACATGACCGGGAGAAAAGCCACCCCCGCCGCGACAAGGGTGAAAAAGGCCCGCATCTCGACTCCGGCGAACAGAATGATTGACAGGAAAAGAAGCAGCAGGAAAACTCCCGTACCCAGGTCGGGCTGTTTTATAATCATCACCACGGGGAGCATGACGATCACAAAGGGAATCATGAGCGCCGGAAGAGAAAAGACCGTCCCGACATTGCGCTCATCGATGTACTTTATCAGGGCGATAACCATGGTGAGCTTGACGAGTTCCGAGGGCTGAAAGGAGAAATCGCCCAGGGACAGCCACCGTTGCGATCCATGGGTTATACTTCCGTACAGGAGCACCCCCGCGAGCAGCAGAATCGATATGCCATAGATGATGTAGCCGTGGCGGACGATATGCCGGTAGTCGACGGCAAGGCAGAACATCATGGCGACCAGCCCCATGCCGATCCAGTACATCTGCTTCATCCAGGACGGTGTCCCGGTCGTGAAGGGCAGGTTTGAACCAGCGCTGTAGAGGTTCATAACCCCCACGGCACAAATCGACACTACCAGCAGCGGCAGTAACCACTCAAAATTAGTCAGCACCCTTCGGTCAATTTTCATGCCCGTGTCCTGCGCCCCGAACCGTCAGGGTTTCCCCTTCGCTTCCCGGTTCGCTCCTGTGTTCCATGTACCAGTCGACGATTTTCCTCGCCATGGGGGCGGCGACGGATCCACCGTGTCCCGCGTGTTCAACAACGATTATCACCGTAACGCGGGGGTCCCCGCAGGGAACCGAACAGACAAAGAGCGCGTGATCCCTGTGCATTTGAGGTGTCTTCATGGTTTTTACCTCGTCATCGTCGTCGGGCATGGAGATGACCTGGGCCGTGCCGGTTTTTCCACAGACATCACGTTCACTCCTTCCGGCGGCTCCCCCGGTTCCTCTCTGCTCATTGACGGCCCCCCACAGGGCCTTTTTGAGCCGTTCGCGATGCTCGGGGCTCAAGGGCAGACGGGCCACCTCCAGGGGATGAAACACATCGACGACCTCTCCCCGGGGCGTCTCCAGCCGATCCAGAATCCTGGGCTTGTACAAGATTCCCCCGTTCGTCAAGGCACTGAAGGCACGGACGAGCTGCAGGGGCGTCGCGTTCAGGAAGCCCTGGCCGATCGAAACTGAAACCGTTTCGCCCTGCTGCCATGATTCCCCGAATCTGCGGTGCTTCCAGTCCCGGCTGGGAACCAGACCTTCCTTTTCGCCCAGGATGTCCAGTGCCGTGAGTTCCCCCAGGCCGAAAGCCCTGGCGTACTCGGCGATGACATCGATACCGAGCTGGAGTCCCAGAGTATAAAAATAAACGTCACAGGACTGAACGATTGCCTGGTGGAGGTTCAGGGCCCCGTGTCCCCCTTCCCTCTTCCAGCATCTGAAGGTGCGGTCGCCCACCACCAGGGATCCCCTGCAGGATATGGTCTCATCCCCCGTTATCAGTCCCCGGTCCAGAGCGGCAGCGGCCACGATGAGCTTGAAAAGCGATGCCGGGGGATAGTGGGCCGCGATCGCTCTGTTCTTGAAGGGCGCCCGGGTGTCACCACGAAACGCATCCCAGTCCCGGACGGTGATACCACGGTTAAAAAGATTGGGATCGAAGGAGGGTTTGCTGACCATGGCGCGGATGGATCCGTCCCGGGGATCCATGACAATGACAGCGCCCGCGTGATCTTCAAGGACGTCCCAGCACAGTTTCTGAAGTCCGGCGTCCAGGGTGGTAACCACGTTGAGCCCCGGCATCGCTTCAACCCGGGCAAGAACATTCAGCGTCCTTCCCACCACATTGACTTCGATCTGCTCTCCGCCGCTTTCTCCTTTCAGGTACCGGTCCATCATCCTCTCGATGCCCGACTTTCCGATGATGGACCCGGGACGATAGTCGCGACGAGACGGCCCGCGCAGCTCCTCCGGGCTGATTTCACCGACATAGCCCAATACGTGGGCCATGGAGGGGCCCATGGTGTAATTCCTCACGGGGACGACATCGATGACAACCCCCGGCAGCGCGGCCGAATGTGCTTCCACCAGGGCGAGTTTGTCCCAACCCACATTACGCTCCAGGCTGACGGGCGTGAACAGCCTCCTTCCCGGCTGAAAGTCCGGCACTCCCGCGTAAGAAAGCTCCTGTTCATCGTAAAGACGCTTCAGTGTATCGACAACGGCATCGACGTTCCGGGCTTCGTTGGGAATAATCCCGATATCGAAAGAGGCGCTGTTGTCAACGAGTATCGTTCCCCGGGAGTCAAGTATGAGACCCCTGAGAGGCTTGATTTCCCGCACCCGGATCCGGTTGTTTTCGGACCGTTCTCTTAATTCAGGTCCCTTGACCACCTGGAGGTACCAGAACCTGCCGCCGAGAAGGGCGAAGGCAAGGGATACGATGCAACCCGCCACGATGAGGCGAATCCTCAACCGGGAGGGATCCTGCCGGTTGAGCCTATTTTGAAGTCCCGACATGGGCCGCTCCGTCACATTTTTTGAAGACCGCGAAAAACAGAGGAACCACAGAAGCAAGAAGCACGGACTGCACGATAACCGGCCCGAAACCCGGCGCCGGGGGATGGATGGCTGAATAGTGCCAGTACAGGAGTGAACCGGCAACCCTTTCGGCAAGGGAACAGCACAGGGCAAACCCCATGACAAAGAAAATCCCCTCGCCGTATATCCTGAGCGAGGCACCCTTCGCGGCCAGAAATACCAGTGGATAAAACAGGGTGTAAAAAAAGGGCACGGTGGCCGTCATTGTGTCGAAAATGAACCCCAGGATCAGTGCCAGGACGGTCCCTTCAAGCAAATCACCATAAAATCCCAGATATATCACAAGAATAAGAGTCAGTTCGATCCTGATGACACCCATGAAAAGAACATCGGCAAGCGTCACCTGGAGAACGATCAGCACGAGCGCCATGACCGGAAAAAGCAGATAACGGATCACGGTGCCGCCTCCTCCCCGGGGCTTCCCGGCCTGATCACGACGAGTACTTCTTCAACCTTTTCGGTATTCACCGCCGGCCGAACCCGAATTTCCTGAAAGAGATGATCGGGATCCCTCACAACATCCGTTACCGTCCCGAGAACCAGCCCCTTCGGAAAGGTCTCCGTCAGACCGGATGTAACGACAACATCCCCCTCGCCGACCGATTCGGACCGCGGAACATACTTGAGGAAACATTCGCGACCGTGGTGTCCTTCAAAGATGCCCCTGGCCCTGCTTCCCTGAAGCAGGGCGTCGATCCGGCAATTATAGTCGTTGATGAGCATCACCTTTGACGTGCTCCAGGAATGTTCCATAACGATGCCCACCACGCCCTCGGCGACAATGACGGGGGAACCGGAGGTGATGCCGTGGCGGCTCCCGCGGTCGATCACCAGCGATCTGAAAAGAGCGGCACGGTCCCTGGCGATGACCCGGGCGGTCACCGTCTCGAAGGGCGCGGTTTCCTTAACGTCCAGGAGAAGCCGCAGCCGGGCGCACTCGAGGATGGTCTCACGGGCCCTGTTCAGATCCCGGTCACGAAGGGCGATCTCGTCCCTGAGAAACCGGTTCTCCTCTTCCAGCCCGACAAGAAAAACATAACGCCGCCAGGCACCGGCAATTCTGTCCGTGGTTGTGACGATGAACGTCTGGAGGGGCCGGGCCGCCTCGAGAATGACTTTTCGCGCGAGACCCGTCTCATCCGATTCCCTGTTGAAAACTGAGAGAAGAACCAGAGAAAGGGCAAGGACAAGAACCAGCACCAGGATTGTCTTCCGGTATTTCTTGAAAGTGATCATGCAATACCCGGCACACACATCACGGGGAACGTCACAGGAAGTACGGGGAAAAACAGACCGCGAAGCGGATCAGAAACACCTGGAACGGTACACCCGCCGGTTGCACCCCTGCCGTTGACTCCGGCTACAGCTGAATGGAAACCTCTTTCAGAAGATCGATTTCATCCAGCGCGATTCCCGCCCCCCTGGCCACCGTGGAAAGAGGGTCGTCTGTTATGGATATGGGAAGCCCCGTTTCCTCGCGCAGCAGCACATCGAGATTCCGCAACAGCGCCCCGCCGCCGGTCAGTACGATACCCCTGTCCACGATATCACCCGCCAGTTCAGGCGGCGCGTTTTCCAGAGCATTGCGAACGACGTCCACTATCATGCCAACCGGTTCCGCTATGGCCTCGCGAACCTCGTCGGAACTTATTTCGATGACCTTCGGTATGCCCGATATGAGATCCCTGCCCCTGACGTCCACCGTCAGCACTTCTTCGTTGGGATAGGCGCATCCGATGGCCGTCTTGATCATTTCTCCGGAACGCTCCCCGATGAGAAGGCTGTGCTTGCGCTTCATGTATTGAACGATGGCCTCGTCCATCCGGTCCCCGGCCACGCGCACCGACCTGGAATAAACGATGCCCGCCAGGGAAATAACGGCCACCTCCGTGGTCCCCCCGCCGATGTCGACGACCATGGAACCCACGGCCTCCGTTATGGGAAGCCCGGACCCGATTGCCGCGGCCATGGGCTCCTCAATGAGGTACACCTCCCGCGCCCCTGCCGACTCCGCCGCTTCTTTGACGGCCCGGCGTTCCACCGGGGTGATGCCCGAGGGTATGGATATGATGATTCTGGGCCTGACCAGTTTCTTCCTGTTGTGCACCTGGAGAATGAAGTGGTGGAGCATGGCCTCGGTGATCTCAAAATCAGCGATCACACCGTCCCGCATCGGCCGGATGGCGATGATATTGCCGGGTGTCCTTCCCAGCATCTTCTTTGCTTCCTCGCCCACGGCAAGCATCTTCTTCACGCCCCGCACATCGCGATGGACAGCCACCACGGAAGGTTCGCTCAAGGTGATGCCTTTCCCTTTGACGTAAACCAGTGTGTTGGCCGTTCCCAGGTCGATGGCGAGATCGTTGGAAAACAGGCCCAGCATGTAGTCGAATATCAAGTTACCATCCTCCCTCGGCACAGTCGCTGATTGGTACCCTATACAGCATTTAAAGGGGGTAATCAACGAAAAAGCTGTTGCTTTTTCAAGGGTACTGTACTATCAGGAGTACTTCACCATTCAACAACCGGGGGTGTTCCGACAGGTCATGCTTGCCTTGATGCGAAAACACGCCAGAAACTGGCTCATGAAAATCATACTGGGAATCATCATTCTCGTATTCATCTTCTACTTCGGTTCCATCGGGGGTAACCTCGAGCAGGACGCGATCGCTACGGTGGGCGACACCGTCATCACCCGTGAAGCCTACGTACGAGAATATCAGAACCTCATCACGGTCTACCGCCAGCGCTACGGGACGAAGCTGACCGACGAGGTTCTCAGCGCTCTCGATCCGAAACGGCAGGCCTTCGATTCCCTGGTCAACCAGGCGGTCATTCTGGCCACGGCGGACGAACTCAACCTGGATGTGAGCGACCGGGAAGTGCAGGACCTGATATACTCCCACCCGGCCTTCCGGCGCAACGGCCATTTTGACCCGGGCCTGTACGAGCAGACCCTTCGTTACCGCGGCATGAACCCCGCGGATTTTGAGGCTCTGCAGAGAAGGATGCTCACCATAGAGAAGATGGAACGGTTGATCAAGGAATCCGTGAAGGTGTCCGAGACGGAAGCCCGGGAACTCTACCGCCTCCAGAACCAGGAAATGAACATTTCCTTCGTGCGCGTCGACCCGGAAACCTTTGAAAAACAACTGGTTCCATCGCATGATGACCTCGAAGACTACCTGGCGGACAATGCCGATCGTTTCCGGGTGCCAAAAAAAGTCAAGGTACACTACCTGCGGTTCCCCGCAGCGGCCTTTGCAGACTCCCTGTCCGTCACCGACACCATGATCGAGGATTACTACTACGGCAACCTGCACCAGTTCAGGAAGCCCGAGGAGGAATCGGCCGAACCCTACTACCCGCTGCCCGAGGTGCGGAACCGCATTGAGAGCGAGCTGCGGATTTCGCGGGGATTCGAAGAGGCTTACCGGCAGGCGAAAGCCGCCCACGACACAATCTATCAGACTGAAGATTTTGAAGGGTACGCCTCCGGGCACGATCTGACCGTCACGTCAACGGAATTCTTCTCCGAATCGACCGTTCCCGACGAGCTTGCCGGGGTGCGGGATATCCTCCAGTGGTCCTTTGGACTCGGCACCGGAGAAACCAGTCCCGTTCTTTCCGACGACGGCGCCCATTATCTCCTGCTTCCCGTTGACGAGCAACCGTCCCATGTGCCTTCCCTCACCGAGGTGAAGGACGCCGTGGAACGGCGCTGGCGGGCTGACGAAGCCCTGAGACGCGCGCGGGACATGGCGGACAACCTGATCCGGCGCCTCGGGGAGGAAGATTCCTTCGAAGCCGTCCTGCGGGCCGAGGGCCTCGTCCCCCGTGAGACGGGCTTCTTCATTCCCGGAGGAGAGATTCCGGGCATCGGTTATTCCGGAGAGTTTTTCGACTCACTGCTCGGCCTGTCTGAAAGAAACCCCCTCGTGGACAGGGTATTTCTTGTCAACGGAGCCTACCACGTCATGTGGCTCAGGGAGAGGGGACGCCTGGATGAGGCCCGGTGGGAAGAAGAGAAGGAACAGATCCGGACTGCCTACATGAGCGTCAAGCAGGAACAGTATTTTCAGTCCTGGCTGGAGGAAACGAAAGCGTCCATGGCGCGCTCGGGAAAACTGTCGCTTCACCGTAGCGTCGACGAACTGTAGCCCTCGTCCAACAATGACGGTCCCGTAAAAAGTCGAAAAACATCTGGTTGAGGATGGCTTCGTAAAAAGCTCCGCAGGCAAGGCGCGCAAATCCTGAGGAATGAGGCGTACTGAGTGGTACGCCGCAGTGACGAAGGATGAAGCGCAACTTAAGCATCCGGACTTTTTACGAAGCCGTCAACAGTGATTGAACATTCCTGACCAAAGCGGCCCGCTTCCTCAGGGGGGTAGTCTCGTCGAAGGGAAATTCCAGGAGATAGAAAACCTTGTAGGCCACGGAGGAGGTCTTGTATTCCGTGATCTCCGTTACAAGAACGTTGCTCAACAGTTCAATCTCGGCCTGCGAAAAAAGATCCGACCCGCTGAACACAAGGTCCAGCGCCTCCTTCGCGTCCCGTTCGTTTTCCAGCACTACTTCGATACCTTCACTTTTACGAAGGGCCTGGACGATATTCTCTTTTTCCACTCGAATTTTCATTGCCGCTCCGCACCCGTCACTGCTTCACCCGTGAAAGAACCTCCGTCACCAGCGCCTCTATGCCCAGGGCGACCGGCGCTATAGTGGGACCGATCATGTAGGCCGGCGTCGTTACGACGTTGTGTGTTTCGTCCACGACGATCCCGTCAACACCGCAGATCACGTGGCGCGCGCCCATTTCCTCGATGGCCCGCGCCGTCGGAGAGTCCCCGCCGACGGTCAGCTCGGGTCCCAGCGGACCCAGCACCCGGGCGGCGATAACCGGCGCGATGCAGATAAACCCCATAGGCTTCTTCTGCCGGTGCATGGCCTCTATGAGAGCGGACACCTCCGGAATGACCGTACAATTACTTCCTGAAACCGCAAAATTACAAAGATTTCCGGCTGCGCCCATCCCTCCGGGAAAAATGAGGGCATCGAGGTTATCGGCGGTCACATCAGCCAGGTCGCTGATATCCCCGCGGGCAATACGGGCGGATTCCACCAGCACATTGCGCGCTTCACCGCCGGGCTTATGACTGACATGGTTGATGACCATACTCTGGCCGCGATCGGGGGCCATGCAGACAATGGCCGCTCCGGCACGGTCCAGGAAATACAGCGTCAGCGTCGTTTCATGAATCTCGGACCCGTCAAACAGCCCGCAACCCGAAAGCATAACTCCCACGCGTTTCATCATCCCGCACCTCCTTTCAGGGCTCGCCGGGGAAAAGCGACGGCGGCCGTCTTTACACCGACCCCGATCCTGACCGTGAGCCTGACTCCGGTCCTTTCCAGATGTTAACTTCCGGATCATTATTGCAGCTTCGGCAAAAGGCCTTCACGTCGCCGCTTCCGCATCCGTAGCACCAGATGTCGAAGATGCGGCACTCTCTGCAGATCGCTTTCTCACAACCACTGCAGAAAACCACAGCCTCTTCCTTCCTGCAATCCTCACAGATGATTCCTTCCGCAGACCTCATAACCATGGCGTTCCCTCCCCGGCGCCACCGCCCGCCGATTACCGGCCCTGCCGCGGCGCCCGCCGTGTTCCGGCTTGATTGAACCTGCCGCTTTGCAAGTCCGTCACATGCAAGGCTCCCCGTCCCCGTGAGTCTTTTCAGGAGCCTTTCTCAACGACCGCTCCAGGTTTTTTCATGCCTCGGATAAACTTTTCACTGTTCTCCGAACATGTTTCCATGTCCCACCCGTGAAGGCAGAAGTCTTCAAAGTGGCGAAGCCAGCGTTCCCCTGCCCGCGGGCAGGTGTAGATAAAGTTGATAAAATCGTCGAGGCGATCCATTGTTTCAGAACTGAGGACGTGCTCCATTCTGCAGGCTTCGGCATCGGCGGTTCCGTCGTCGATCTTGAGTACATCCGTCAGGAATCTCCGCAGGGCATCATGCTTTCGCCTCATTTCCCTGCCGATGACGACTCCCTCTGCCGTTAAATGAACCGTCTCATACTTTTCATAGTTGACCAGCCCCCGTTGATTCAGGATTTTCAGCATGCTTGTCACCGAGGGCATCCGGACATCGAGTCTGTCGGCGATATCCTTGACCCTGACGGCCTGCTTCTTCGCGTCGAGGTCGAATATAGCCTCGAGATAGTCCTCCATTGAAGCCGTCAGGGGCTTGTTTTTTGACGCGTCACGGAGTTCGGGCATGGTACATCCTGAATTAGTGTATACTAACTTTATTGCCCATTCCTATCGCAGGTCCGTCCCTCTGTCAAGGTGTATCGCCTGAAGCCCGTGCCGCGCCGTCCCTGCGCGGAACGAACCGTCACACTCGGCACCACGGGTGCCCTGTGCCGGAACGCGCTGTCAGTAGGTTTCGCAAAAAACCTCAAAATACGCCCGGGGATGAATACAGGCGGGACATTCGAGGGGAGCCTCGGTTCCCTCGTGAATGTAGCCGCAGTTTCCACACTTCCAGGACAGGGGTTTTTCTTTCTTGAATACCAGGCCCTGTTCCACGTTGGCCGCGAGTTTGCGGTAGCGCGTTTCATGGCGCTTTTCGGCCAGCGCGATCATGGTAAAGGCGGCCGCCACCTCGGGAAAGCCCTCCTTCCTGGCTACTTCCGCGAAAGCGGGATAGAGTTCGGCCCACTCCTCGTACTCGCCTTCCGCGGCGGCCTGAAGGTTTTCCAGGGTCGTTCCCTGCGCGACGGGATAGGCCGCCGTGATTTCAACCATCCTGGGCAGTTCACCATCAAAGCCCGCCAGGAGAAACTTGTAGAACCTCTTGGCGTGCTCCTTTTCGTTATCCGCCGTCTCGATAAAAATAGAGCGTATCTGTTTATAGCCTTCCTTATCCGCCACCGAGGCGTAGTAGGTGTAGCGGTTACGGGCCTGCGATTCTCCCGCGAAGGCTTTTAAAAGATTTTCAGCCGTTTCGGTTCCATTCAGTTTTTTCATTCCATTCTCCTCCTCTGTGTTGTTTTCGTTGTGCAATGAACGCCTCAATCCCGACATGTCGAACAGATTCCCCGGTAATAGACGTTTCTCTCCCTGATTTCGAAGGAGGCAAGTCCCTCTTCACCAAGCAAATCGGAGCCCAGGGGAAAATCGTATATCCGGCCGCAGGAATCGCACTTGAAATGGCCGTGACAATCCGTCAGGACATCGTAATGGGCCTCGCTGTCGTCAACGATGACGCGACGGACCAGGTTTGCCCGCGCGAAGAGTGTCAGTGTATTGTACACCGTTGTCTTCGACAGGGTCGGTATGTCCTGCACGAGGGCGCGGTGGATTTCATCCACCGTCGGGTGGTTCCGTCGCGAAGACAGGTACTCCATCACTTTCAAGCGCTGGTACGACGGTTTTATATTGTGTTCGGCAAGCAGCTTCTCCGGGGAGCGCTGCCCTGTCATGGGCGAAGCCTTGTGCTGTTGCTGTTTCATATTTGTATTCAATACATTTAATATTCTTCTCCGGCTGTCAAGAAAAAAGTCCTTCCCCTGAATCCGGTCTCTGCCGTTCGGCGGGTCTTCGGCCTCAGTCGCTCTCCCGGCACCGCAGTATCACCACGCCGCACGGCCCGATGTTCAGCGTGACGTCCCTCATGGGAAAGTCCCGACGGACTCCGTCGGCGACATTCTCCGTCTTCAGGATCGGTCTCCCTCCCAGGAAGGGTGAAAGGTCGAGCCGGAGGCTGTAGCCGTTGGCAACGTCCAGGTTGGCACCTATGAGAAACCCTTCCCGCGCTTCCGGGGACGACCGCCGCAACGCGACCAGCACGGCGCCATGATCACCGTCTATGAAGTCGATGTTTCCCTCGTGATGGAAGATGTCCGATTCAGCGAACACCCTGTTTATGAGCCGAATACCCCCGGCAATGACGGGGTTGTGGTGAAACTCCATTGTAACCTGACGGCCGATGAAGGCAATCTTTTCAGGACAGCCGTATTCAGTCCCCTGAACGATACCGGTACGCCCCGTGCCCATCAGGGCTGTCACGGCATAGCGCGGAACGGCGGCTTCCGGCGCTCCGAAAAGCTGGGCCGGCGCTCCCGTATCGTGGGTTGTAATGGGCATGAAATAACGGACCATGCGGCCGATGTCGTGAATATAGCGGATATACATCCTCAAGTCTCCGGCGTAGGGGTTTTCCCATTGGTTGGCCAGAAACAGATCGATGTTCCACTCGCCCGCCTTTTTCAGGACCGTGTTGGAATCGGTAAAAAACTCCGCCATGACGATCAGGTCGGGACAGGCCCGCCGTAATTCCTCCAGGAGGTGGCTGATGAATCCCTCGTGACTGGAATGGAGGTTGTCCAGTCTGACCATACCGCCCGTCAATGCGGCGAAGTGGGCCCAGAAGAGTGAATATTTCGTCATGTATTCCCAGAGATCGGCCCTGATTTCCGAATGGGGATGATCATAATATATCCGAACCAGGTCTTCCCAGCGAAGCCAGGTATTCATGTGCCAGCATCCGGCCCGCTTCATCCCGTCCTTTTCTTTTCTGTCGGGAACGATCCACTCGGGACACTTCCTGACCATACGGCCGGCCACTCCCACATGATTCAGGGTAAGGTCAAAACAGAGCTTGATTCCCCTGTCCCCGGCAGCATCGACAAATCTCCTGAATTCAGAGAAGGCGCTACCGCCGTCCGATTCAGTGTAAACGCTGTCAATGGTAAATAAATCCCGCGCCGAATAGGGGCTCCCGGAAATGTCACGTTCCGTCAACGGCAGCAGGTGGACCGCGTTGAAGCCCAGATCGGCGATGTGACCGAGCATGTCCGTCCAGTCTCTCATGGTTCCCGACACCGCCGGAATCAGGGTGTACATCCGGATGTCTTTCAGGGAAGCCGGGTCAACTATCACCCGGCTGAAGGGAAGCCGGTCCCAGTACCAGGTCTGACCGCCGTCGAGGGAGTATTTTACCCTGAACTGATAGGTGCCGCGCTTCCGGGTCACGTGGGACAGGCGGTACGCCCCCGGGGATTCCCGCAGAAACTCGAGTTCACGCCATTCCCCCGCGGGGCTGTCCATGGTGGTGTAGAGACGGACCAGCGTCTCCGGGGAATCGTACCCCTGGATTTCGACCCGCAACTCCAGGGGATCCCCCTGGTACAGGCGGAAAAAATCGTCCGGACCGTCCGCGAATGACCGTTTCAGGATACCTTGCGGGCCGATTCTCATGTTGCGGGACTTCAGTTCCGGAACGGGGAAGGGGAAAAGGGATTCCCCGTCGTTCCCGACGGGCGTTCTGCCTGTGCCGTTCATTCCAGTCATACCGTCCTTCGGTGTTTCAGCGTGCCGGACGCCGTACCCTCGCTCGTCATTGTTCGAGGACGGCCAGGTCGAGCAGCACGGAGAGCGGATCACCCTCGCCGGTCGCTTCCGAAGGCATAACGCTGATCCGGGCCGGATCCAGCCCTTCGGGTCCGGCAAGATGAGCCGCAACCGCCGCGGCTCTCCCGTCGGCAAGGTCTTCCAGGGAGCCGGAATCCAGGACCTCCCGTTCAACCAGCGCCGCGAAGATGGAGCGGGACACATCGGCGGGCTCAATCGTCACCGGTGCCGCTTTCTTCTTCTGCCCCTCCGCTTGTTTCCCCTCATCCACGGCCATGGCTGTCCGCACCTGCTCGTATTCATCCTTCCCGTAGCGTTCGACAAAAAGTGACGCAAGCCTGTTTTGCGCCTCGGGATTGCTGAAATCCGGCGGCCCGGGTTCTTCACCGGGCTCCAGCGTGATCCCCGACAGTTCGGCACAGGCCGTGCGGATCCGACGGTCCTTCAGCGCTATCCCGTCGTGCGCTGCGTCATAGCGGCCCGTGACCACAAGCTTCAACTGCGGTCTCTGCCGGAGAGCTTTAAGGAGCCCGTCAAGCCGCTCTTCCTCCCCGGGCGGTATTGACATCGACCCGGGTTCGAAGAGAACCCTGTTGAGCGCTTCCTCATCGCCTCCGATCAGGGCTCCGAGGGCCCGGAAGGGAGAGGTGACAACCTTGGTAATCACGTTGACGAACACCTGCAGGATAAGAGGTCCTATGCGGAATTCCGGGTCATCGAGACTGCCCGTGACGGGCAGGCCGATGTGTATGACGCCGTCGGCATCCTTGAGGAGGGCCACGGCGAGACCCAGGGGAAGATTCACGGCGTCGGGGCTCTCCACCCGATCGCCCAGGACCAGAGATTCGATGACGACTGTGTTGTCGCTCGCCAGGCGGCTGTTTTCTATTCTGTACGCGAGGTCGAGAGACAGCCTGCCGTCATCGATCCTGCGGCCGGCGAACTTGCCCGAGTAGGGCGTCAGGCTCGGCATCTCCAGGTTCTTGAAAACCATGACGATATCGGTAAACTCCCTGGGGTCGAAGAAGTTCGTTTCGCCGGTGATCCTGCTGCTTCCGTAGCGGTCGACGCGGCCGTCCAGTTCGACCCGGCTGCGGGTCCCGGGCGTCGAAGAAACGCCGGTTATAACACCCTTGAGTTCATGAATTCTCGTTTCAAACTGCGGCCTCAGGCTGAAATCGGCAAAATGCAGCATACCCTTGTCCAAAGTCACCCGGCCGATCGTGACGGGAAAGGGTTTACCCGGTTCAGAAACCGCCGGCTGTTTCCCGGGGGCTTCTTCTTCCGGGGGTCCGTCACCGGACCTGAATGCCTCGACGGCGCTGACCTTTCCCTCTTCGGATATGATCAGTTTCCCCGTCAGACCCGAAAGGCTCACGGTATCCGCCTCCAGTCCGTCCGGATCGAGAGAGATGCGCAAATCGGGAACCCTGAACCGGTTCCACCCCACCAGTATGTCCCTGGAGGTATTTTCGATGACCTTAAGGTCCGCAATATCGATCTGCCCGCGATAGGCGAGCGCTCCCGTCCCGTCCCGGCGCATGGTCCCACCCGTCGAAAGCCGCCCCGATGCCAGGGTCAGATCGGCCACCTGAGCCAGGTAGGGCGCAATGACCGGCAGGGAAAGGTCCCGCACGGCCATCTCCGATTCGAGAGTCATGGAGTCAGGCTCGAAGGTTCCCGAAACCGTGACGGACCCTCCCTGGAGAAGCTCCAGGGAGGCCTCGAAGGGAAAGGGCGATCGGCCGTCAAAGTCAGACAGGGTAAGGGTAATATCGTCAATATCGACAATCGTGGAATCGGGCCGGACCGCCGAATCGGTGACATGGGTCCTGAAGCCCCGCAGGGAAAGGCTTTCAAGAAAAACGTTCCAGGGTTCGCCCCCGTCGGCGGATTCTTCACTTCCGGCGGTGCTCACGTTCAGGATTCCCCCCGGAGCGTCCAGCAGACGGACAAGATTGACTGTGCCCTCCCCGTCGCGAATCACATCGATGATGCCCTCCGCCAGGTCAAGGTACTCCACGGTGACAGAGTGTGAGGGCAGATCAAAGGTGCCCCCCTTCAGAACGGTCCTGCCCAGTTCAAATGCCGGCCTCGCTGTACCGGAAAAGCCCAGAGACAGACCCGAGAGGGCCAGGGCGCAGGTATCAGCCCTGCCGCCGGGTATATCGACGGCTTCCACATCCAGGTCCAGTTCCGGCAGGCGCAGAAAAACCCCGTCGGTCCCGTCGTCGGTCCGCAGGCCCAGCTCCCGAAGACGCAGGCGCAGGTCCTGAAGCACGGCCACGGTTGTGTCGGTTCCGAGATCAAGGCTATAGCGGGCTTCCACGCTCAGATCTCCTTCAGGTGGAAGCATGTTCACCATGGAACTGAAAAAGGTCCAGGGGGTCTCCAGGGGTATGTTTCTGAAGGCCAGCGACCCCCGTGACCGGAGGGGGCGCATGGTCACCCGGCCGGACCACTCCAGAACCGTGCCGTCGGCACCGGTTGCAACCAGGGTGTAATCACCCTCCCGCTCCGGCAGGGTCGAAATATCCGCAAGGTGTACCGTGAGGGGGTAAAACGATGCCGTTGCCGGCACCGGCTGTCGCTGGTCGGTCACGTCTATCCGCGCGTCGTTGATTTCTGTGTTGAAGACAACCAGCCGCGGGGGAGCGCTGGTTTCCTCCACCCTTTCCGGCTGCTCCGCCGGAGCCGGCTCCAGGAATTCAGCCCCCGCTCCGGCAAGCCGCGCGAAATTGAGGTTCCCCTCCCCGTCGATCACGATGTTCAGGGAGGGACCGTCGAGAATCACGTCCCTGAAGGTCAGGGCCCACCTGAAGAGGCTGCTGAGCTGGAAGTTGACATGGAGCCTTTCGAATCCCGCGAGGTGCGCGCCGGATGGCTCACTGATACGGAATTTCTCAACTTCAACCGTCAGGCTGTAGGGATTGATCCTGACCTTTTCCATCGAAACTACGGCGTCGAAACGTTCACCGAGGACTCCGGGCAGGTAATGCCCTATCAGAAAGGGAACCAGAAGAAATCCGGCCAGCGTGTAGAAAAGAATCACGCAGGCGCCGATAGCGACAGATTTTCTTTTCAAAACAGTGACAGCCCCCTTCTTCGCGGTTTCAGCCATGGCACTCTCCTTCATTCCATATCCTGTTCCATATCCCGAATTTCTCACAGCCGGGGGCGTTAGTCAATCGGTCTTATCCCGCGGGACCCAGCCCATCATTTTTTTCATGAAGAGCAGTAAATGTTTTGATTCGGACAAGGGGTTCCGCTCATGTTTCTTTATTTATTACGAGATATTATGTGGGTCACGGCGTTCTGACCATTCGTTTATTTTATGACCGATGGTCATTGACTAGCGGTCACTTTCGGTGTACAAGAGATAAGGCTCGCCACAACATCCGTGTGGGCCCAACCGGATATGCAGATTACACTTTTTTGTTTAACTCTCGGGAGCAACAGACAATAGAGGAGGTTACAATGGTTCAGAGAATCAAGAAGGCCGCCGTTATCGGGTCCGGCATCATGGGTGGCGGTATTGCCGCTATCCTTGCCGGGGCGGGAGTCGAAGTTCTTCTTCTCGACATCGTGCCCTTTGACCTGAAAGAGGACGAGAAGGACGATCCGAAAGCCAGAAACAGGATTGTGAACGCGGGACTCGAAAACGCCCTCAAGGCGAGACCGCCGCTGTTCTTCTCCAAAGATGACGCAACCCGGATTACAACAGGAAACCTGGAAGACGATTTCGACAAACTCAGGGACTGTGACTGGATCATCGAGGTCGTCGTGGAAAACCTCAAGATCAAGAACGAGCTTTTCAAGAAGATCGACGCCATTCGCTCCGGCACCACCGTTGTTTCTTCGAACACTTCGGGTATCCCCCTGAAGGCCATGTCGGAAGGAACAAGCGCGGGATTCAGGGAACACTTCCTGGGAACTCACTTTTTCAACCCTGTTCGCTATATGCACCTCCTGGAGATCATCCCCGGAGAAGAAACAAAACAGGAGGTCCTGAAGCTCATCGCCGGCTTCGGTGAAACGAGGCTGGGCAAGGGGATCGTCTGGGCCAAGGACACGCCGAACTTCATCGGGAACCGCATCGGTGTTCACGGGATCGGCTTGTGCTTTAACGCCATGATGGAAGAGGGTCTCACCATTCCTGAGGTGGACGCCCTCCTCGGACCGGCCGTGGGACGACCCAAAACGGCCATTTTCAGGACATCGGACCTGGTGGGCATCGACACCCTGAAACACGTGGCCGATAACACCTACGCCCTGTGTACCGAAGACGAGGAACGCGAAGTCTTCAAGCTTCCCGACTTCGTCAAGGATATGGTGGAAAAGGGCCTTCTGGGCAATAAGACCAAGGCGGGATTCTACAAGACCGAACTGACCCCGGAATGGAAGAAGCTTCGCAAGGTGATAAACCCGGCGACCGGTGAATACGAAGAATACGGCACCGTTGATTTCCCCTCGCTGGCGGAGGCAAAGAAAAAAGAGAGCCTTCCCGAAAAGAAAAAGGCCCTCCTCTACGGAGATGACAAGGGAGCGAAATTCGCCTGGCGGGTGCTGGCCGGCGGACTTATCTACGCCGCCAACCGTATTCCCGAAATATCGGACACCATCGTGGAAATCGATAATGCCATGAAGTGGGGCTACAATTTTGAAATGGGCCCCTTCGAGTCATGGGACGCCATCGGTCTGGAAGAATCGGTACGGAAAATGGACGCCGAAGGCATGGCCGTGCCCGGGAAGGTACGCGCAATGCTTGCCGGAGGCGTCACGCGATTCTACAAGGTGGAAGGCGGGAAGAAGTACTTCTACGACTTCGCGAGCGAGTCCTACAAACCGATAGAGACAAGCGAAAAGGCGCTTAATCTGGAGAACATCAAGGCCCTGGACAAGGTTGTTCTCACCACTCCCTCCTGCTCGCTCATCGACATCGGCGATGGCGTGTTCTGCCTCGAATTCCACTCCAAGATGAACGCCATAAACAAGGACATGATCGAGTTCATGGCGAAAGCGACCGAGTACGTCGACGCGAACGGGCTGGGCATGGTCATCGGAAACCAGGCCGGCGGCATGCCGGGAGCATTCTCCGCCGGCGGAGACCTGGCCTACATGCTCGGGCTGGCCCGGGACGGAAACTTCGACGAAATAAACACCTTCATCGCCACTGCCCATGAGGGCATGAAAGCCATGCGTTATGCCGCCTTCCCCATCGTGGCGGCCCCCTTCGGCCTGACTCTGGGCGGCGGTTGTGAGGTATCCCTGGCGGCCGACAGGATCGTGGCCCACACGGACCTCTTCATGGGACTGGTGGAAATCGGAGCCGGCCTGGTTCCGGGCGGGTGCGGCATGACCAACCTCTGGAGACGCTTCGTCGAGTCGAAGCCTGAAACGGCAAAGATAACCGACTACGCGGGGTTCTTCGTACAGGCCTTCATGTCCGTGGCCCAGGCGAGGGTATCGAACTCCGCCGCCGACGCCCGCAGGAACGGTTTCCTCCGCGATTGTGACAGGATCGTCATGAACAGGGACAATCTCATCGGCGAGGCCAAAAAAGAAGTTCTCAAGATGGTGGATGACGGCTACGGACCGCCGCTGAAAAAGAAAATCCCCGTCTTCGGCAGGGAGGCTCAGGGCATGATCTGGGCGGAAATGAACAACATGAAGGGCGGCGGCTACATTACCCCCCACATGGAATTCATCGCCAAGAAGATCTGCTTCTGCATGTCCGGCGGCGATGTGCCCGCGGGAACCCAGGTTTCAGAGGAACACCTGATGACTCTCGAAAGAGAGGCCTTCATTGACCTCTGGAAGACTGAAAACACGCAGAAAATGGCCGAAAATATAATGAAAACCGGCAAGCCCTTGTTCCTCTAGCGCCGGGTCACGATGAATCCTCCGGAACGGCTCCCGCCGACCGGGGACGCCATGACGAGTGACACGATACGAGTCGAGAGAATGAGAAACCAACCAGGAGGATAAGCCAATGAGAGAAGCATATATTGTCAATTCCGTACGGACTCCCGGCTGCAGAAGGGCCAGAGGGGCCTTCGCGTCGACCCGGCCCGAGGATCTTCTGAAGACCGCGCTGAACGGACTTATGGACAGAACCGACGGCGTCGAGAAAAAGGACATCGAAGACATCATGGTCGGCTGCGCCTTCCCCGAGGCGGAGCAGGGACTCAACATCGGCCGGATTATCGCGCAGATGACGGGATTCCCCGATGAAACCTGCGGCGCGACCATCAACCGTTTCTGCTCCTCCGGCCTCGAGGCCATCGCCCTGCAGGCCATGCGAATCATGGTCGGGTGGTGCGACGTCGCCATAGGTGGAGGACTGGAATCCATGTCCATCGTACCCATGGGCGGAAACCTTCCCAGACCTCATCCCGAGTGGACGAAAGAGAACCCCGATGTTTACATCTCAATGGGCATGACCGCCGAAAACGTGGCAAACCGCTACAAAGTCACCCGGGAAATGCAGGATGAGTTCGCCTACCACTCCCAGATGAAAGCGGCGGCGGCCCAGAAGGAGGGCCGCTTCAAGGAAATCATACCCACCGAGGCGGTCAGGTTTGTAGAAAAGAACGGCATCACCGTCAAGGAGACCTTCGTCCAGGATTTCGATGACGGCGTCAGGGCCGACACGACGATCGAAGGCCTTGCCAAGCTCCGGCCCGCCTTCGCGGCCCTGGGTTCGGTCACGGCGGGCAACGCGTCTCAAACCACCGACGGCGCCGCGGCGACACTGCTGATGAGCGGCGACGCGGTCAAGAAGTACGGCGTCAAGCCCATCGCGAAACTCAAGTGCTACACCGTCGCGGGTTGCCGGGCCGACGAGATGGGCGTGGGACCCGCCTACGCGATCCCGAAACTTCTCTCCATGACGGGCATGAAGATTGAAGATATCGATCTCTTTGAAGTGAACGAGGCCTTCGCCTCCCAGGCCATCTACAGCCTTCAGCAACTGGGACTCTATGAGAACAGGAAACTCTGGGCTTCCGACAGTGATGAACGCATCATCAACGTCAACGGCGGCGCCATTGCCCTGGGCCACCCGCTGGGATGCACCGGAGCGAAGCTCTGTTCCCAACTGATGACGGAAATGCAGGCCAGGGGAGCCAGGTACGGTATCGAGTCCATGTGTATCGGCGGGGGAATGGGAGCGGCGGCCCTCTTCGAACTCTGCGACTAGAGTACCGCGCCGGCCGGTCCTTCGGAACACAACCCGCCGCGTGAAGCGCCGGGTCACGCTGTCCCGAAGAACCATAAAACACGACACGGACGACGAGAAGCACTCCCTCTCACACTCGGGAAGGCCGCCCGAACGGGCGGCCTTCCCCGGTACTCCCGGACACAATAATGACCCGTTGAGAGCCACCGTTGCTCTGTTTTTCCCCTCTGCGGGCAGGCTCCTCCGGGGAGAGCTTTTGATGAACTCCTGCAAAGCGCCCCAGCCCGCCTCCGGCGGGCCTGCATCATACAATCGACGTGCCGTAAACGGGCATCGTTAAGCATGGACGCACCGGCAAACCCGGAGAAGGGAACCGAATTGACACCGGTAAAGGCAACGCTCCCACCTCCGGAATCATGTGCCGCATGATGTCATATACGTACGCCTATGGAGGGGGACAGGCGAAATGACAGAGGAGCCCCATACTCCGTCGTTTCGAGGAGTACCCATATTCCGTCATTTCGAGGAGCACCCACACTCTGTCATTTCGAGGAGCGAAGCGACGAGAAATCTTGCCTTTCCACCATCACCATGAAAGATTTCTCCCTACGGTCGGAATGACAGAGGAACCCCATACTCCGTCATTTCGAGGAGCACCCACACTCTGTCATTTCGAGGAGCGAAGCGACGAGAAATCCTGCTTCTCCGCCATCACCATGAAAGATTTCTCCCTACGGTCGAAATGACGGAGGGGGACGGGCGGACGCTTACGTCGAAAGGACAGTAGAAGGAAACAAGGTAATGGAGAAAAGCAATCAGAATAACGGAGGAACACCCATACCCCGTCACTTCGAGGAGCACCCACACTTTGTCATTTCGAGGAGCGAAGCGACGAGAAATCTTGCTTCTCCACCATCACCATGAAAGATTTCTCCCTA
>Ga0265293_10000593_pt1 | contig 85233 bp, 71 predicted proteins | sample Munlanlewell138R_FD_192505 | JGI IMG/M metagenome (GOLD analysis project Ga0265293, IMG submission 192505) | Leachate microbial communities from a municipal landfill in Southern Ontario, Canada - Leachate well 138R | ecosystem: Engineered > Solid waste > Landfill > Unclassified | place: Canada... | reverse complement strand
GAGCATGGCGTCCTGCGCGCGGCTGTCCAGTGTGCGCAGGAACAGCGCCGGCAGGGTGCCCACGGCCGTCGCGCCCGCTGCGATGCAGCCGCCCACGAGCGCGGCCCAGACCGGCGACATCCCGCTCAGACCCATGCGCGTGGCACCTTCCCCACGCAGCGCGCGCGCGGGCAGCTCCGGAACGGGCGGGGCAGTGGTTTCATGGCACTCGATGGAACGCAACGGGCGCCAGTGTGGCAGCTTTTTCCTGAAGGCAGGGCAAGCCGGCACAGGCTCCGCAGGCCTGATCCATGGCCGTGTGCCGCTACTGCGCCGGCCCGTGGTCGCCACCGTGGCGGTTCATCACGCCGCCTCCCGGTAGCTGCGCCTGCGCGGATGTACCTGCGCGTCTGCACCGGCGCAAGCGGCAGGCGCACTTTCCGAGCTGCTCGACGCGCGCTGAGCGCGCCAGGCGCCGGACATGGCAAAATGCGCGGTCAGGCGGCCCATCAGGGCCGCGCGACGTGTAATCGAGTTCCATGCCCGCCCAGCCCTCGCCGGTCGCGCGCCTGTCCGTCGCCCCGATGATGGACTGGACCGACCGCCATTGCCGCTACTTTCATCGCCTGCTGGCACCGACGGCGCTGCTCTACACCGAAATGGTGACGGCGGCGGCGGTGGTGCATGGCGCGCGCGAGCGCCTGCTTGGCTTCGATCCGGCCGAGCATCCGCTGGCCCTGCAACTGGGCGGCGCCGAGCCGGCCGAACTGGCGCACGCCGCGCGCATCGGAGCGGACCTTGGCTACGACGAGATCAACCTCAATGTCGGTTGTCCCTCCGATCGCGTCCAGTCCGGTCGCTTCGGTGCCTGCCTGATGCGCGAGCCGGCGCTGGTGGCCAGCTGCTTTGCCGCCATGCAGGCCGCGGTATCGGTGCCGGTGACCGTGAAGTGCCGGATCGGCGTGGACGAGCAGGACGAGTACGCGGCGCTGGCGGAGTTCGTCGATGCCGTGCACGCGGCCGGTTGCACGACCTTCATCGTGCACGCGCGCAAGGCCTGGCTGCAGGGCCTGTCGCCGAAGGAGAACCGCGAGGTGCCGCCCCTCAACTACGAGCGCGTGTACCGCCTCAAGCGCGAGCTGCCGGCGCTGAACGTCATCATCAATGGCGGCATTGCCAGCCTCGCGGACGTGGCAGAGCATCTCCGCCGGGTGGATGGGGTGATGCTTGGCCGGGTCGCCTACCACGAACCGTTTCGCCTGGCCGAGGTGGCGCATGCGCTGGATGGCACGCCGCTGCCGGAGCGCGATGCGCTGCTGGCGCGACTGCGGCCCTATGTGGAAGCCCATCTTGCGCGTGGTGATCGTCTGCAGCATGTCACCCGCCATATCCTCGGTCTTTACCAGGGCCTGCCCGGCGCGCGCGCGTTCCGGCGCGTGCTCAGCGAGCAGGCCCATCGTCCGGGGGCGGACTGGGGCGTGGTTGAACGGGCCATGGCGGCACGCCGCGGCGAACTGCGCCAGGCGGCCTGACGTGCACGATTTTCCCGTCCCGGTTCCGGTCCGCTGATGGCGCTCGTCAACCTCGTCAACGTCCATTACTCGGTCGGCGGGCCGCTGCTGCTGGAGCGGATCGAACTGGCCATCGAAGCGCGCGAACGCATCGCGGTCGTGGGTCGCAACGGCGCCGGCAAGTCCACCCTGCTGAAGCTGATCGCCGGGGAGCTGCGCCCGGATGACGGGGAGGTGCGGATGCAGGGTGGGGTGCGCATTGCGCGCCTTGCCCAGGAAGTGCCGCGGGAGGTGAGCGGATCGGTGTTCGATGTCGTTGCCGCGGCACTCGGCGAGCTGGGCGCCCTGGTGACCGAGTTCCATCACCTGAGCCAGCACCTGGATGTGCCGGCCAATGCACACGCCCTGGCGGCCGTGCAGGCGCGCATCGAATCGGCTCGCGGCTGGGAACTGGATCGTCGCGTGGCCAGCGTGCTGACGCGGCTCGACCTGCCGGCGGATGCGCAGTTCGCCGCCCTGTCCGGTGGCCTGAAGCGGCGCGTGCTGCTGGCCCGCGCACTGGTGCTGGAGCCGGACGTGCTGCTGCTCGATGAGCCGACCAATCACCTCGACATCGAGGCGATCGAATGGCTGGAGCAGCTCCTGCTCGGCTTCGATGGCAGCGTGGTGTTCATCACCCATGACCGGCGCTTCCTGCGCGCGCTGGCCACGCGCATCATCGAGATCGACCGCGGCGCCCTCACCAGCTGGCCTGGGGACTATGGCAACTATCTGCGTCGGCGTGAGGAACGCCTGCATGCCCAAGCCCAGGCCAACGCCCTGTTCGACCGCAAGCTGGCGCAGGAAGAAGTGTGGATTCGCCAGGGCATCAAGGCGCGGCGCACGCGCAACGAGGGCCGCGTGCGGGCCTTGGAGGCCATGCGGCGCGAACGCGCCGGGCGCCGCGAGTTGGGCGGTCGCGCCAGGCTGGCGACCGGGGCTGCGGTGCCTTCCGGGAAGCGGGTGATCGAGGTGGAGGCCCTCCGTTTCGGCTTCCCCGGACACACCATCGTCAAGGATTTTTCCACGACCATCCAGCGCGGCGACCGCATCGGCCTGATCGGGCCCAATGGCTCGGGCAAGACCACCCTGCTCAAGCTGCTGCTCGGAGAACTCGTGCCGCAGGCGGGTACGGTGACGCCAGGCACGAACCTCGAGATCGCCTACTTCGACCAGCACCGTGCGCAACTGCGCGAAGATCTTTCGGCCCTGGACAATGTGTCCGAGGGGCGCGAATACATCGAGGTGGCGGGCATGCGCAAGCATGCGCTCGGCTACCTGCAGGATTTCCTGTTCTCGCCCGATCGCGCACGGGCGCCGATCACCGCCCTGTCCGGCGGCGAACGCAATCGCCTGCTGCTGGCCAAGCTGTTCGCCAAACCCTCGAACCTGCTGGTCATGGACGAGCCGACCAACGACCTGGACGTCGAGACGCTGGAGCTGCTCGAAGAACTGCTCGCCGACTACGCCGGCACGCTGCTGCTGGTTTCCCATGACCGTGAGTTCCTGGACAACGTGGTGACGGGCGTGCTGGCGCTGGAAGGCCAGGGCCGGGTGGGCGAGTATGTCGGCGGCTACACCGACTGGCTGCGCCAGCGCCCGCCGCAGGAGGCGACCGCTCCGCGCGCTGCGCCGACCGTGCCGGCCAGCTCGGACCCGGACCCGGCGGCGCAGGCGACACCGGCGCCGGGGCGGCGCAAGCTTGGCTACAAGGAGCGGCGCGAGCTCGAAGGCCTGCCGGCACGGATCGAGGCGCTGGAGGCGCGTGTCGGCGAGCTCGGTACAGCGATGCAGGATGCGGCCTTCTATGCCCAGGATGGCGCGGCCATCGCCGCCGCCAACCAGGCGCTGGCCGCCCTCCAGGCGGAACTCGAGGCCGCCTACGCGCGCTGGGAAGCACTGGAAGCCTCGCCGTAGCGCGTGCAGCACGCGCGCGGCGCCCCGACCGGGGCTACCTCGGTCTGTACAGGGTTGGCCGGCTGCGCTGACTCCGCCGCATGGCGACTTTTCTGTCCGGGTAGAACGCCGGATCCAACGTGATCCGCAAGCCGGCCGCGCGCGGCCGGCAATCGCGGTTGCCGGCGCCGCAAGCACGAGCGTCCGCTGCCTGTCCGCCGCCGGCGCGGACACTGTCCACCGCCATCCTGTTGACGATAAATGCATGCATTTCAATGAGCTGCGATTTGGCACGCTCATTGCTAAATCGACTGCGTCACTCCATCGGGCTGTCTTGCATGATTCGTGATACTTCCGCCCAGGACCGGGTCGTCAACGCGCCGCGCAGCCGCAGCAAGCTCATCGTCTGGGGCGGCATCGCTGCGGCCGTGGTCGTGCTCGCGGCGCTGCTGGTGCCTGGCGTGGCGCGGCTGATGTCGGTCGATTCGTCGGCGAGCAGCGCGCGCCTGCGCATCGCCGAGGTCAGGCGCGGGAACCTGGTGCGCGATGTCTCGGTGCAGGGGCGGGTGGTCGCGGCATTCAGCCCGACCCTGTATGCGCGCAGTGGCGGCACCGTTTCGCTCGATGTGCAGGCCGGCGACAAGGTGAAGAAGGGCGACGTGCTGGCGGTGATCGACTCGCCCGAACTCGCCAATCGGCTGCAGCAGGAACAGGCGACGCTCGATGGGCTCGCGCTCGAGGTCGAGCGTACGACGATCCTCAACCGCAAGGCCCAGGCGGCCTCGCAGACGGCCTACGAGCAGGCGGTGATCGACCGCGAAACGGCCGAACGCGAAGTCCAGCGCAACCGGCGCGCCTATGAACTGGGTGCGCAGGCGGAAATGCCCGTGTTGCGCGCCGAGGATGCGCTCGCCAAGGCGCGCCTCGCCGAAACGGATGCGCGCCGCAATGTCGGCCTGGACCGCGATACCCTGGCCTTCGAGCTCAAGGCCAGGCGCTTCGCCCACGACCGGCAGAAGCTGCTGGTCGAGGACCTTGCGCGGCAGGTCGACGAGCTCAGGATGCGCTCACCGGTGGACGGGCAGGTCGGCCAGCTGCTGGTGCAGCAGCGCGCCAATGTCGCCGCCGGCGCCGGCGTGCTGACCGTGATCGATCTTGGCGCCTACGAGATCGAGGTGCAGGTGCCGGAGGTGTTCGCCCGCGAACTCGGCCCCGGCATGGCGGCCGAGATCCAGGACGCCAACGGCAAGTATGCCGGCGAGGTCAGCGCCATCTCGCCGGAAGTGGTAGACGGGCAGGTGATCGGCCGCGTGCGCTTCTCCGGCGAAAAGCCCGCGGGTCTGCGCCAGAACCAGCGCCTGACCACGCGCATCCTGATGGACGAGCACCCCAACGTGCTGATGGTCGAACGCGGCTCGTTCGTGGACAGCGGTGCGGGTCGCGTCGCCTACGTGGTCAGGGATGGCGTTGCCGAACGCACCGCCATCCAGATCGGTGCCACCAGCCTCAACGCAGTGGAAATCGTCAGCGGCCTCAAGGAAGGCGACCGCATCGTCATCTCCGGCACCGACCAGTTCGACGGCAAGCAGCGGGTGGCGTTGAACTAGCCGGGATTGGGGATTCGCGATTCGCAATCGCCCGCCTTTCGCGCCTTCCCATCCCAACCAGCCGCAACACTCCAGTGACAACGTTTGCCCTCGAACGCCCGCCTATCCAATCCCCACTCCCAACCCCCGCACAAGAGAACGCCGATGCTCACCATGTCCCACCTGCAGAAGGTCTACCGCACGCACCTGATCGAAACCTCGGCGCTGCGCGATTTTTCCATCCATGTGCGCGAGGGCGAGTTCGTGGCGGTGACCGGGCCTTCGGGCTCGGGCAAGACCACGTTCCTCAACATCGCCGGACTCCTGGAGGAGTTCACCGGCGGCGAGTACCAGCTCGACGGCATCGACGTGCACGGGCTCGATGACAACGCGCGCTCGCGCCTGCGCAACGAGAAGATCGGCTTCATCTTCCAGGGCTTCAACCTGATCCCGGATCTCAACCTCTTCGACAACGTGGACGTGCCGCTGCGCTATCGCGGCTACAACGCCGCCGAGCGCAAGCGGCGCATCGAAGAAGTCCTCGGGCGCGTCGGCCTGGCTTCGCGCATGAAGCACTATCCCTCCGAGCTTTCCGGCGGCCAGCAGCAGCGCGTCGCCATCGCGCGGGCGCTGGCCGGCACGCCGCGCCTGCTGCTCGCCGACGAGCCCACCGGCAACCTGGATTCGCTGATGGCGCGCGGGGTCCTGGAACTCCTCGAGGAGATCAACACGCAGGGCACCACCATCGTCATGGTCACCCACGATCCGGAACTCGCCGCCCGCGCGCATCGCAACGTGCACGTGATCGACGGCCAGGTCACGGATTTCGATGGCGAGCCGTCGCTGCGCGAGAGCCCGCGGGAAGCGGGAATCGGGGAACGGGAATCGCCGAGGGCCGAAGCCGCCCCCCTCCATTCCTGATCTTCCCGCAGCTGCCGCAACGATTCCCCATCCTCCATTCCCGAGTCCCGGTCATGTTCTCCTACTACCTCCAGCTCGGCCTGCGCAGCCTGAGGCGCAACCCCATCCTCACCGCGCTGATGGTGGCCGGCATCGCGCTCGGCATCGCCGCCAGCATGACCACGCTGACGGTCATGCACCTCATGGGCGCCGACCCCATCCCGTGGAAGAGCGACAAGCTGCATTACGTGCAGCTGGACAGCTGGAGTGCGGACACGCCCTACCGCGACGATGGCCGTCCACCCGACCAGGTGACCTACCGCGATGCCACCGCGCTGATGGCCGCCGCGCGCGCCGATCGCCAGGTGGCGATGTTCAAGGTGGTGCAGCCGGTGCAGCCGGAGAACCCGCAGGTCAAGCCCTTCCAGAGCCTCGGGCGGGCCACCTTCGCCGACTTCTTCCCGATGTTCGAGCCGCCGTTCCGCTATGGGCATGGCTGGAGCAAGGCCGAAGACGATGCACATTCGCGCGTGGTCGTGCTCGGCCCGGACATGAACGAGAAGCTGTTCGGCGGCGCGGACAGTACCGGGCGCACGGTGCGCCTCAACGGCAACGACTACACGGTGGTCGGCGTGCTCGATGCGTGGAAGCTGCGTGCCCGCTACTACGACCTCACCAACGGCGCGTTTGCGGATCGGGAGGAGTTCTTCATGCCCTTCACCACGGCGATCGACCTCAAGCAGCGTTCGGTCGGCAACAACAGCTGCTGGAAGGCGCCCGGCACCGGCTGGGACGCCTACCTCGATTCCGAATGCGTGTGGATCCAGATGTGGGTGGAGCTGGACTCTCCCGCGCGCCTGGCCGACTACCGGACGTTCCTCGACAACTACGTGTCGGAGCAGAAGAAGCTCGGCCGCTTCCAGCGCCCGCCCAACAACCGCCTGCCCGACGTCAACGAATGGATGGCCGACCAGCGCGTGGTGTCGCGCGACGTGCAGGTGCAGACCGGGCTGGGTTTTGCCTTCCTCATCGTCTGCCTGGTCAACACCATCGGCCTGCTGCTGGCCAAGTTCTCGCGCAAGGCCGGCGAGATCGGCCTGCGCCGGGCGCTCGGCGCCAGCCGCCGCGACGTGTTCCAGCAGTACCTGGTCGAGTCGGGCGTGATCGGCCTGAGTGGCGGCGTGCTTGGCCTGGCACTGACCGGCCTCGGGCTGCTCGCGGTGCGCGCGCTCTATGCCGACTACAAGGCGGTGGCGGCGCTCGATTGGACGATGGTGCTGGCCACCGTCGTGCTGGCGGTGGCTTCGGCCATCATCGCCGGCCTGTATCCCACCTGGCGGGCCTGCCGCGTGCAGCCCGCCGCGCAGCTCAAGATCTGACTCCGACCCGAACGCCTTCCGGACCGACGCCATGGAAATCCGCCCCATCCTCTCCGCCCTGATGCGCAGCAAGGTCTCGATGATCCTGATCGGGCTGCAGGTCGCCCTGACGCTCGCCATCGTCTGCAATGCCCTGTTCATCATCAGCGAACGACTCGAGCGCATGCATCGGCCGAGCGGCATGAACGAGACCGATACCTTCTGGTTCGTCTCCACCGGCTTCGGCCAGGGCTTCGACGTGCGCGGCACCATGCAGGCGGACCTCGCCCTGTTGCGCAGCCTGCCCGGGGTGGCCGACGCGACCACGGTGATCTCGGTGCCGATGAGCGAGGGTGGCTGGTCGACGGGCATCAGCCTCCAGCCCAACCAGAACAATTCCACGGCCGAAACCGCCATGTACATGGTCGATGCGCACGGCGTGTCGACCTACGGAGCGAAGCTGGTCGCCGGACGGGATTTCCGCGCCGAAGAAGTCACCTTCAACACGATGGACGACCCGCCCAAGGCCGCGACCGTGATCGTGACCCGCGCGCTCGCCGAGCGCCTGTTCCCGGATGGTGATGCCCTGGGCAAGCAGGTCTACTACAACAACGAAGGCCCGACCAGCACCATCGTCGGCATCGTCGAACGCCTGCAGACGCCCTGGACCAGCGCCGACTTCGTCGACAACTCGACCTTCGTGCCGGCCTACCTGCCCTATGCCACCAGCAGCCGCTACCTGGTGCGCGCCGAACCTGGCCGGCGCGACGAGGTCATGGGCGCGGTCGAGGAGAAGCTGCTCGCCGCCAACCCGAGCCGCATCATCGGCAAGATGAAGACCATTGCTCAGGTGCGTGCCGAGGGCTACGCGGGCGACCGCGCGATGGCCATCATCCTCGGCGCGGTGATCTTCGCGCTACTCGCCATCACCGCGCTCGGCATCGTCGGCATGGCGAGCTTCTGGGTGGCGCAACGCACGCGCCAGATCGGCACGCGGCGTGCGCTTGGCGCGACCCGCGGCGACATCCTGCGCTACTTCCAGACCGAGAACTTCATCATCACGACGCTCGGCCTCGTGGCCGGCGGCATCCTCACCTATGGCCTCAGTCTCTGGTTGATGCGCTCCTACCAGGTGCCGCGGCTGCCCTGGCATTACGTGCCGGTGGGATTCCTCTGCCTGTGGGCGCTGGGTCAGCTGGCGGTGCTGGGGCCTGCACTGCGCGCCTCGCGCGTGCCGCCCGCGGTGGCCACGCGGACCGTGTAGTCGAAGGGCCGGGAATGGGCAATCTGGAATGGGAAATCGCATCAGCCGGCCGCCCCCGAGCAGGTAACATCGTACCGACCGGCCCGCCAGACATCGGACGCTGGCAGACCACGGCTTCCACCCTTTCCGATTCCCCAATCCCGGTTCCCGATTCCCCAATGCGCTCGATCCTCGTCATCGATGACAACCCCGCCGTCGGTACGGCACTCGAATCGTTGTTCGCCCTGCGCGAAATCCGCACCGTGACGGCCACTTCGCCAGCAGAAGGGCTGGAGATCCTGCAGCGCCAGCCGATCGGCGTCGTGGTGCAGGACATGAACTTCAGCGCCGACACCACGTCCGGGATCGAAGGCATGGAGCTCTTCCGCGCGATTCGCGCGCGGCATCCGGATTTGCCGATCGTCCTGCTGACTGCATGGACGCACCTGGAGACGGCCGTGGACCTGGTCAGGGCCGGGGCCGCCGATTACCTGGCCAAGCCCTGGGACGACCACAAGCTGCTTGCCACCGTCGAAAACCTGCTCGAGCTGGCCGAGGCCACCGGCGAAGTGTCGCGACTGCGCGCCGAGCATCGCCGCCGCCGCCAGGCCCTGGAGCAGGCCTACGACCTGCGCGGCCTGGTGTTTGCCGCGCCGGAAACCCTGCGCGTGCTGGAACTGGCCTGTCAGGTGGCGCGCGCCGACGTGCCGGTGCTGATCACCGGTCCCAACGGCGCGGGCAAGGAGCGCATCGCCGAAATCGTGCAGGCCAATTCGGCGGTGAAGGACGGCCCCTTCGTCACCGTGAACTGCGGCGCATTGCCGTCCGAGCTGATCGAGGCCGAGCTGTTCGGTGCCGATGCCGGTGCCTATACGGGCGCGCCCAGCAAGGCGCGCGAGGGCCGCTTCGAGATCGCCGATGGCGGCACGCTGTTCCTCGACGAGATCGGCAACCTGCCGCTGGCCGGGCAGGCCAAGCTGCTGCGCGTACTGGAAAGCGGCCAGTTCGAACGGCTCGGTTCCAGTCGCACGCGCCGCGCGAAGGTGCGCGTCATCAGCGCGACCAATGCCGACCTGGCCGACATGATCCGCGCAGGCCGCTTCCGCCAGGATCTCTACTATCGTCTCAACGTGATCGAACTGGGGCTGCCGCCGCTGGCCGAACGCCGCGAGGACGTGCTGCCTCTGGCCGAACATTTCCTTGCCGGTGCGGCGGCGCTGGACGGGGCTGCGCGCAATGCCCTCCTGGCGCATGCCTGGCCAGGCAACGTGCGCGAACTCAAGAACGTGCTGCAGCGCGCCGTCCTGCTGTGCCGGGACCAGGTCATCAGCGTTGCCGATCTGGGCCTCGAAGCGCCGCGCGCGGCCGCCCCGCAAACGCCGCCGGCGGCCGAACCCGATCGCGCCGCCATTGAAGCTGCGCTCGCCGAGGCCGGCGGCGTGGTCAGCCAGGCGGCGTCGGCGCTGGGCCTGTCGCGCCAGGCCCTGTATCGACGCATGGAAAAAATGGACATCGGCCATCGGGACGCGGGAATGGCCTGAGGCAGCGCGCGGTCACACACGGCGCTGCGCTTACGATTCCCGATTCCCGCATCCCGATGCCCGATCCAATGCGCCTCCTTTCCCTCGAAGGCAAGCTCGCCGCCGCCCTTGGTGCCGCCGTGGTCGCGGCGGGGGCGCTGGCCGCCTGGGCAACGCTGGCGCTGGAATCGGCCCTGCTGGGGGCGGCGCTGGCGCTGAGCGTGCTGCTGCTGCCGGCGCTGGTATTCGCGCATTTCCTCGCGCGGCCGGTGGCCGACCTGATCCGCGCCCTGGCGGGCAGCGTGAGCGCGTTCCGCGACGGCGACTTCAGCTTCTCGATCAGTGCGCGCCGGCGCGACGAGGTGGGCGACCTGGTCGCCGCCCACAATGAGCTCGGGCGCGTGCTGCGCGAGCAGCGCCAGCATCTCTTCCAGCGCGAACTGCTGCTGGACACGGTGGTGCAACATACGCCGACCGCACTGGTGCTGGTGGATGACGGTGAGCGTGTCGTGTACGCGAACATTGCCGCCCGCAGCCTGCTCAACGGAGGGCGCCCGTTCCTCGGTCAGGACTTTGCCAGCATCGCCGCCCGCCTGCCCGAGCCGCTGGCGCAGGCGGTGGCGCAGGCGGCCGACGGCCTGTTCAACGTGGCGCTCGACGGCAACGAGGAAGCCTTCCATCTCTCCCAACGGCGCTTCACCCTGCGTGGCCGCGTGCACCGGCTCTACCAGTTCAAGCGCCTGACGCGGGAACTGGCGCGCCAGGAAGTGGCGACGTGGAAGAAGGTGATCCGTGTGATCAGCCACGAGATCAACAACTCGCTCGGGCCGATCCGCTCGCTGTCGCACTCCGGACGCGAGTGGGCGCGCCTGGGCGATGGTGCGCGCCTGGCCACGGTCTTCGACGCCATCGAGGAACGCAGTCGCCACCTGGAGGGATTCATCCAGGCCTATGCGCGCTTCGCGCGCCTGCCCGCGCCGCGACCCGCGCCGGTGGCGTGGCAAGCGTTCCTCGCTGGGCTGTCGCGCCACTACGCCTTCCGTGTGGTGGAGCCGCTGCCGGCACAGCCGGGCTGGTTCGACCGCACGCAGGTCGAGCAGGTGCTGATCAACCTGCTCAAGAACGCGCACGAGGCAGGCGGCGACGCGCAGGCCATCGAACTGGGCGTCAGGCCCGGCGCGCAAGAATGGCGCATCGAGGTGGCCGATCGCGGCAGCGGCATGAGCGAGATCGTGCTGGCCAGCGCCCTGCTGCCGTTCTATTCCACCAAGCGCAGCGGTTCGGGCCTGGGCCTGGCACTGGCGCGGGAAATCGCCGAAGCGCATGGCGGGCGCCTGCATCTGGCGAACCGCCCCGGTGGCGGTCTGATGGTGACGCTGGGCCTGCCGCGGCCCGGCCCGCCCGAGGCCAAGCGCTGATCCCTGAGCGCCGCTGCCGCCCGGGCTCACCTATACTGCGCGCCTCGTCTGTCGAGGAGCGCAGCCCATGGCGGGTCTTCTGCCAATCATCATCATCGCCGTCGCGGTGGTCATCCTGTACAAGCTCGTGCGCATCGTGCCGCAAGGCTACGAGTGGACCGTCGAGCGCTGGGGCAAGTACACGCACACGCTCGGACCGGGGTTCCACCTGCTGATTCCGGTCATGCAGAACATCGGGCGCAAGATGAACGTGATGGAGCAGGTACTCGATGTGCCTTCCCAGGACGTCATCACCAAGGACAACGCCGTGGTCAAGGTCGACGGCATCGTCTTCTACCAGGTGCTGGATGCGGCGAAGGCGGCCTACGAGGTGGCGAACCTGGAACTCGCCATCATCAACCTGGTGATGACCAACATCCGCACCGTGCTCGGCGGGCTGGATCTCGACGAATCATTGAGCAAACGCGACCAGATCAATGCCGCGCTGCTGCGCGTGGTGGACGAGGCGACCCATCCCTGGGGCCTCAAGGTGACCCGCATCGAACTCAAGGACATCCAGCCACCGCGCGACCTGGTGGACTCGATGGCCCGGCAGATGAAGGCCGAACGCGAGAAGCGCGCCAACATCCTCGAGGCGGAAGGTTTCCGCCAGGCGGCCATCCTCAAGGCCGAGGGTGAAAAGCAGTCGGCCATCCTGGCCGCCGAAGGCGAGAAGGAAGCCGCGTTCCGCGAGGCCGAGGCGCGCGAACGCCTGGCCGTGGCCGAGGCCAAGGCCACGGCGGTCGTATCGCAGGCGATTGCCGCCGGCGACGTCAATGCCCTCAACTACTTCGTCGCCAACAAGTATGTCGAGGCGCTCAAGGCCATGGCTGCCTCGCCGAACCAGAAGATGCTGCTGCTGCCGATCGAGGCCAGCGGCATCATCGGCTCCATGGCGGGCATTGCCGAACTGGCCAGGAGTGCACTTGGCGACCAGGGTTCGCGCGCACCCCAGGCGCCGCCGCGGCCGCCGCGCGTGCCGCCGCCGGCCTGATGATCGGATACGAAGCCCGGCAGCGGATGCCGGGTCCTGCCTGGAGCGCCTTCGATGGATGAACTGCTGACCCATTACGGCTGGTGGCTGCTGTCGCTGGTGCTGATTGCCGCGGAAGTGATGGCGCCGGGTTACTTCATGCTCTGGATCGGGATCGCGGCCGGTTTCATGGGTCTGCTGACCCTGGTCCTGCCCGGCCTTTCGGTGATGGTGCAGGCGATCGTGTTCGCCCTGCTTTCGCTCGCCACCTGCCTCGTGTACTGGAAATACATCCGTCCGCTGGCCGAGCGTCGCGATGACCAGCCCCTGCTCAACCGTCGCGGCCAACGCATGATCGGCCGGCGCGTGCTGGTATGCGAGGCGATCGTCAATGGGCGCGGCAAGGTCAAGGTGGGCGACGGCGAATGGCTGGCCGAGGGGCCCGACCTGCCGCTGGGCGCCGAGGTGGAGATCGTCGCGTTGCAGGGCACGACCTTCACGGTGCGCGAGGTCGGCGGCGCGGATTGATCCGGAGTGCGGTTGTCGCGACCGCCCAGGCAAGCGGACCCTGGCGAGCCGCATCGCCGGGCCTTCTGCCTGCAGCCGGAAAGCCGGAAGGCGCCGGGCTCCCCTTGCACGCGTCGTGTTCACGTTGTTCCCGCGCCCGATGACCACAACGCTGCGCCTGCGATAATGCGCGATCCCTTCATTCGAGACCGGCCATGAGCAGAAAGACCATCCTCAACGAAAGCCATCGCGCACTTGGCGCCAAGATGGTCGACTTCGGCGGTTGGGACATGCCGCTCCACTATGGCTCGCAGATCGAGGAGCATCACGCGGTGCGCCGCGATGCGGGCATGTTCGACGTGTCGCACATGACCGTCGTCGATCTGCACGGGGATCGCTGTCGGGACTTCCTGCGCCACCTGCTCGCCAACGACATCGACAAGCTGAAGCTCACCGGCAGGGCCCTGTACTCGTGCATGCTCAACGACGAGGGCGGCATCATCGATGACCTCATCGTGTACTACCTGGGCGACACGTTCTATCGCGCGGTGGTGAACGCGGCCACGCGCGACAAGGACCTGGCGTGGATCGAACGCCATGCCAGATCGTTTGGCGTCGAGGTGCGCGAGCGGCGCGACTTCGGCATGCTCGCCGTGCAGGGCCCGGCGGCACGCGCCAGGGTGCTCGGCCTGCTGGCGCCGCAGGACGCGGCGCGGGTCGACAAGCTGGCCAGGTTTGCCGCCATCGAGGTCACCGGCCCCGATGGTGCGTCGCTGTTCGTCGCGCGCACCGGCTATACCGGCGAGGATGGCTTCGAGATCATCGTGCCGGAAGAAGCCACGGTCGCCCTGTGGAACCGCCTGCACGAGGCCGGCGTGCACCCGGCCGGCCTCGGCGCGCGTGACACGCTGCGCCTGGAAGCCGGCATGAACCTGTACGGGCAGGACATGGACGAGTCGGTGACGCCTTGGGAGGCGGGCCTGGCCTGGACGGTGGCCCTGGACGCAGGCCGTGACTTCGTCGGTCGCGCCGCGCTGGAACGGCAAAGGGCCGCGGGCGTCACGCGCACCATGATCGGCGTGGTGATGGACGAACGAGGCGTCCTGCGCCACGGGCAGCGCGTGGTCACGCCGAAGGGCGATGGCGAGATCCTGTCCGGCATCTTTGCGCCGACGCTGGGCAAGGCGATCGCGTTCGCGCGCGTGCCGGTCGATGCGGGCAGTGACGTACATGTGGACATCCGCGGCAAGCTGGTGCCGCTGCGTGTCGTCAAATATCCCTTCGTGCGCGACGGCCAGCCGCGCGAGGGCATCTGAATTCCGCGGTCGTCATCCGTCGCTTACCTGCGCCACGGTTGCTAGAATCCGCTTCCCCGGCACCCGCTACAGGATCCGAGCCATGCAAGAAATTCCCGGCGATCTGAAGTTCATGAAATCCCACGAGTGGGCGCGCGTCGAAGACCAGGGTACGGTGACGGTCGGCATTTCCGACCATGCACAGGACCTGCTCGGAGACATCGTCTACGTGGAGCTGCCGAGTGTCGGTGACCATGTCCAGGCCGGCATGGCCTGCGCGGTGGTCGAATCGGTCAAGGCGGCCTCCGATCTCTACGCGCCGGTGTCCGGCGAAGTCCTCGCAGTGAACGAGGCCCTGGGTGACAAGCCGGAAACGATCAACGAGGACCCCTTCGGCGATGGCTGGGTGCTGCAGATCAAGCCTGACAACCTGGCCGAGGAACTCGAGGAACTGCTCGACCCGGACGCCTACGCCGAGTCGATCGAGGAAGACGAGTAGTCTTCCGGCGGCAATCGCCCGCCTTGCGGGCGATGCCGAGCTGCGTCCTGCACGTGCAATCGGCCCTGATCGGCCCGCGTGCGGCGGCCGGATCCCTGCGCCAGCGGCCAGTGTTTCCGGCAACTTCGTTCACCTGCCATTCGTCGCAGGAATCCGTCCTCGTCCGCTGCGGAACCAGCGCCGTGCGCGTCGCGCAAACGCGTGTGCACGTGTGCTTGCATCCGCGCACCGGAACGGCACCTGTCTGCAAGATCGTGTACCTGTTGGCTTTTTTCGGCTCGCGCTGCCCGGCGGAATATTTTGGAAGGCCAGAAGCATGGATGGCCAAACGGGATTTTCCGCCGACTGCGGTTCGCACATCGTCTGACAGCCCGGCGAGGAACTTCTTGTTTCGTCTCAAAAAACCTGTTGACACGCCGAATGGACAGTAATAGTTTCGGCGCCGGCGTGACAAAACAACCAAGGAATCATGACTGCAACCCGCTTCATCGCTCCCTACGTCGATCACGGCAGCAAGTCCGGGTCGGTGAAGAAGATCACGGTCTCGATTCCCCTCCACGTCCTCAGGCTCTTGTCCGATGAACGGACCCGCCGCCAGGTCGGCAACCTGCGCCACGCCACCAACAGCGATCTGCTATGCGAAGCATTCCTTCATGCTTTCACTGGGCAACCATTGCCAACTGACGAGGAGCTGAGACGAGATATGGCTACTAAGAAGGCTGCTGCAAAGAAGGCGCCGGCGAAAAAGGCTGCCGCCAAGAAGGCGGTAACGAAGACGACGGTCAAGAAGGCTGCGGTCAAGAAGACGACTGCAAAGGCGAAGACGGCCTCGGTGGGCAAGACTGCCGCGGCGAAGAAGCCGGCGGCCAAGAAGGCCGTGGTGAAGAAGACAGCGGTGAAGAAGGCCGCAGTGAAGAAGACGACGGCGAAGGCCAAGACGGCCACGGTGGGCAAGACGGCCGTGGCGAAGAAGCCGGCGGCCAAGAAGGCCGCCGTGAAGAAGGCGGCTGTGAAGAAGGCCGCGCCCAAGGTAGCCGCGAAGAAGTAGGCGACTGCCAACCAAGCCCAAGGCGTGCTGTCCCGACGCCGTGACATGACATGTTGCCCTTCCCGCGACGCCCAGCGCGGGAAGGGCATTTCGTTTTTCGGGCCTGTGGTTTCCACGGCCATCGCGAGCGGTGCGCTCGGGTCGCGCGGGGTCTCTCGCCCGGCCTACCCGGCACCGCGCGCCCTGCAGCGCTCGGCGCGCGGCGCCCCACCCGGTGTATCCCACCCGCCTTCGCGGGGGCCGCATTGCCAGTCGGCCGGATGCGCTGGCGCGGTGTCTGCGTGCGCTTGCGGCCGTTGCGACCGTCCGCCTGCCACAGGCTGGCGCGCAAGTTGCATTCCGCATGGTTGCATCCGCGGTGCGACAGGCAATATCTTGCTCATGCGGAATTGGAATGGCGGAAACCCAGGCAGGGCATTTGACCGTGGTCGGCTTCGCACGGCAGCCGGCGGGGCATGCGGACACGCAGGCGTGGCCGGACCACAACCAGATCTCCACCGCAGCGGTCATGGCGGGGAACGACGTACATCGGGGGCTGAAATGATTGATTGGATGGGCGGGAGAATTGGGGCGGCCGGCTGGCGGGAGCGAAGCTTCGGCAGCCATCGCATGCGCGGCCTGGGCATGGTGCCGATGCTGCTGGTCGTGCTGGTCGTGCTCGTCATCGCAGGGGCGGCATGGTGGTTCCTGGGCCGCAAGGCGCCCGTGACGGCACCGGCAACGCCAACGCCGACCGTGGCCACGGCCGAGAACACCGGTACCCTGGAGCCGGTCGAGGTGCGCGAGAACCTCAACGTCAACGATCTCTACAAGCAGGCACGCGCGGCCATGAGCGAGAACCGCATGGTCGCGCCGCCGGGCAACAACGCGCTGGAATACTACCTGCGCATCCTTGCCGTGCAGCCGGATGATGCCACCGCCATGGATGCGCTGCGCGAGATCTTCCCGTTCGCCACCGGCAGTGCGGAAGACCAGATCAACCAGGGCGACTTTGCCGAAGCCAATCGCATCATCGAGTTGCTCGCCAAGGCCGATCCGAGCAACTATGCGCTGACCATCCTGCGCAGCAAGCTCGACGCCAAGCGACGCCTGGTCGAGCGCGAGGAAGCGCAGAAGGAAGTCGCCCTGGCGGCGGCCGCCAAGGCCGAGGCCGAGGCGCGCGCCAAAGCAGCGGCCGCCGCGGCGGCGCCGGAGCCGGTCGCCGAGGAACCGGCCGCAACGGCCGCCAGTCCCGCCAGTGCTCAAGCACCCGCGGCGGTGGCGACCACCACGCCAGCCGCGCCGCCCACCCCGCCACCGGCGCCGGTTGGCGAGACGCGCGATGTGCGTGTGCTGGTGCCGCCAAGCCCGAGCTACCCGGCGGCCGCGGTGCGCAACCGTCAGAACGGCTGGGTGGAAGTCGAGTTCACGGTGGCCGAGGATGGCTCGGTCAAGAACGCCCGGGTCACGGCGTCGCAGCCGCGCGGCGTGTTCGACCAGGCAGCCCTGTCGGCGGTGCAGAAGGCGAAGTTCGAGCCGCGCCTGCTGAACGGCGTGGCGGAGGCGGCCACCTTGCGCCGGCGAATCGAATTCAACCTCAACTGACGGCCACCAGCACCGGTGGCGCCGCAGGTTGCCAGCCGGCAGCCTGTGGCGGATCGGCGGCTGGCGCCTGCCAACCGCAAGCGGCTGTCAGTCCCGCGCACTGAAGGTCAGAATCGTACACCGCGTGTCGCATGGGTCCGCGCGGCCATTGCTCACTCCGCGCCGCCGGCACGGTCGGTCATTTCACCCGGATCAAGCCCGGCCCAGTTCGCGTCCGGCAGGCCAAGATAGCGGTCGAGCAGCATTGGCATCAGCCCCGCCGGCAGCGCCGATTCGGAGTTCCACAGCATGACTGCGCCGAACCGGTACCTGGGCAGGAACGCGATCATGCCGCGGTAACCCTGCACCGCACCCGCGTGGAACAGCAGGGTGGTGCCGGCATAGTCATACACACGCCAGCCCAGGGCATAGCGCGCGTCATTCAGACGGCCACGGCGCCAGGCGGTGGAGCGCAGTTCGCCGGCCGTTTCCACCAGCGGAGTGTGCAGCACCTCCAGGAGTTCGGGCGCGAGTACATCCGGGCGGCCGCCCATCTGCGCGATCAGCCATTGCTCCATGTCGCGCACGCTGGCATTCACGCCGGCGGCCGGGGCGACGCGGTAGTAGTTCTCGTTGGGCAGGAACGGTGTCCAGCCCGAACCGCTGCGCCGGTGCGGCCGCGCCCAGCTGGGTGAACCTTCGAGGGCGTCGCGTCCGTAGGTTGCGCTGTCCATGCCGAGCGGATGGAAGATGCGCTTCTCCACGAGATGGTAGAAGAAGTCGCCGGTGACCGCGTAAGCCACGTCGCCGATCAGGCTGAAGGCGACATTCTGGTAGCCGTAGCAGTCGCCGACCGGACAGGCGAGCGGCACCTGGCCAAGCTGGCCCACGAGCAGCGGGTAGGGCTCGGCCTGTTCGAGCAGATGATCGTAGGTGTTGTGCGGCAGGCCGACGCGATGGCTCAGGATGTCGGCCACGGTGAGGCGGCGGGTGGCGGCGTCGCTGCTCAGGGTGAAGCTGGGCAGCAACTCGGCGACCTTGCTGTCCCACCCGAGCCGGCCGCGTTCGACCAGGATGCCGGCCATGGCTGCGGCAAAGGCCTTCGACAGCGAGGCCAGGCGAAACACGGTGGTCGGCGTGACCGGTTCCCGGGTCGATGCATTGGCGTAGCCGATGCCGCGTTCGTACAGCACGCGGTCGTCCTTGACGATCGCGGCGGCCAGGCCGGCCACGCCGTTGCCGGCCGCGACACCATCCAGCCAGGCATCGAAGTCGCGCAACACGCCGGCCGGATCGGCTGCCACCGCGCCGTCATCGGCAACCGGCACCGGCAGTGGCGCGGGTGGTTTCCTGGCGCGGGTGGATTTGCGCGCCGCGAGCTGTATCGGCGCGCTGGCCGACACGCCTGGTGCGGTGCTTTCGCCGATCGGCTGCAGGGGCGCTGCATGGGCGGTGAAAGCGCTGGCCAGCGCCATCGCGATGGCGGCGCAGAGCGCCAGCATTGCGCCTCGGGTCTTGCTCAAGTTCATCTCCGGGGTCGCTGCCGACCCGCGTGTTATGCTCGCACGGACGTGGTTGCCGCGCATCGATTCTAGTCGGATCGGACGAGGGAAATAAACTCATGATATCGGTCATCGTGCTGGTTCTGCTGGTCGGCGGCGGGCTGTTCGCGGTCGCCCTCTACAACGGTCTGGTCGCTGCGCGCAACGGTTACCGGAACGCATTCGCGCAGATCGACGTGCAACTGACGCGCCGCTACGACCTCATTCCCAACCTGGTGGAAACCGCCAGGGCCTACATGGCGCACGAGCGCAGCACCCTGGAGGCCGTGGTGCAGGCACGCAACCAGGCCCTGTCCGGCCTGTCGCAGGCCAAGGCCAGCCCTGGCGACGCCGCGGCGATGCAGCAGCTCTCCGCGGCGGACAACATGCTCACGCAGACCCTGGGGCGCCTGTTCGCCTTGTCGGAGTCCTATCCGGATCTCAAGGCCAACCAGAACATGATGCAGCTCAGCGAGGAGCTGACTTCGACGGAGAACAAGGTCGCGTTTGCGCGCCAGGCGTACAACGATGCGGTCATGTCCTACAACAATCGTCGCGAGCAGTTCCCGGGTTCGATCATCGCCAAGCAATTTGCCTTCCTGCCCGCCGAACAGCTGGCGATCGAGTCGGACACCAAGCGCGAAGTGCCCAAGGTTGCGTTCAGCTGAGGACGCGCCCCAGGCGCGGCCGGCGGCTTCGTACCAGACCGCCCTGAACGCCGTTTGCCGCTCTGGAAGGCGTGCATGAATTTCTTCGCCCACCAGGAACGCGCCCGCCGGCAGACGCGGCGCATGCTGGCGATGTTCACGCTGGCCGTGCTGGTCATCGTCCTGGTCACCGATTTCGTCGTGCTGTTCGCGTTTGCCGGGGCCGACGCCTTGCGTGTCCAGGCAGGCCCGTTGCTGCTGCTCAGCCTGGGCGTGGCCGGCGTGATCGGACTGGGCTCGCTCTATCGCATCGCCACCCTGCGTGGCGGCGGCGCTGCCGTGGCACGCGGCATGGGCGGCACTGCCGTGGCGTCGGACACCACGAGTTTCGCGTACCGGCGCCTGCGCAACGTGGTGGAGGAAATCGCCATTGCTTCAGGGGTGCCGGTGCCGGAGGTCTTCGTCCTGGAGGAGGAAGCGGGCATCAATGCCTTCGCCTCCGGCTATGCGCCACCCGATGCCGCGATCACGGTCACTCGCGGGGCGCTCGACAAGCTCACCCGCGCCGAACTGCAGGGCGTGATCGGGCATGAGTTCAGCCATCTTCTGAACGGCGACATGCGTCTCAACATCCGCCTGATGGGGGTCGCCTTCGGCATCCTCGTCATGGCCACCATCGGGCGCAGGATCGCCGAAATGTCCGACCGCGGCCGTGGGCGTGGCTCGAGCACGGGCGGGGTCGTGATGTTCGGCCTGGCCCTGTTTGCGGTCGGCTACATCGGGGTGATCCTGGCGCGCGTCATCAAGGCCTCGATCTCGCGCCAGCGTGAGTTCCTGGCCGACGCGTCGGCCGTGCAGTTCACGCGCCAGACCGACGGCATCGGCGGGGCGCTGAAGAAGATCGGCGCCCTGGCGGAAGGCTCGAAGCTGGCGGCCAGCGGGACCGAGGAGGTTTCGCACATGCTGTTTTCCGACGGCCTCGGTCTTGCCGCGTTGTTTGCGACCCACCCGCCCCTGATGGAGCGCATCCGCCGCCTCGACCCGGGCTTCGAGCCGCGGGACTTCAAGCCCATTGCCGCTGCCTGGGCGCAGCCGGTGGCGGCCGCCAAGACTGCCGAGGGGGAATGGCACCGGGACGTTTCCGCAGCCGGTTTCGCGCCGGCGGGCGTCGGGGTGGCGCCGGCCACGGCCGGGCTGCCTGCTGCCGATGCCGATCTGCACCTCACCCCGGATGGGGTGTCGCGACAGGTGGGCAACCCGGGCGACGACGATCACATCCTGGCGCGCGGGCTGCGGGCCGCTCTCCCGACCAGGCTGCGCGAAGCCGCCGGCCAGGGCGAACAGGCGATGGCGCTGGTGTTCGCGCTGCTGCTGAACGACGCGGCCCAGGTGCGCGCGCGTCAGCTGGAGCATGTCGAGCAGCAGTTCGGCGCGAGCCTGCGCGCCGCCGTGCTCGCCCTGCACGGCGAACTGGCCGACCTCCACCCGATGCAGCGCCTGCCCCTGGCCGCGCTGGCCTTCCCGGCCCTGCGGCGCCGCCCGCGTCCCCAGCTGACGAGCTTCATGATCGCGGTGCGGGCGCTGATCGAGGCGGACCGCTGCGTGACGCTGGACGAGTATTGCCTGGCGGCCCTGCTGCGCATCCAGGTGATCGAGGCGCTCGATCCCGCCGCCGCACGCGTGATGGGGCGCACCAGGTTGCCGCGGGTGGCCAGCGAACTCAAGGATCTGCTTGCGGTGGTGGCGCGCCACGGTCATGACGGCGAAGCGGCGGCCCGCAACGCCTACGCGCTGGGCCTGCGCGAGGTCCTGCCAGGGGAATCCGTGGACTATGCGCCGCCCGACGAGTGGATGCTGGCGCTCGATCGTGCCCTGCCCAGGCTCGATCTGTTGGCCCCGGCCGGCAAGGAGCTGGTGGTGCGGGCGCTGACGCGGACGATCGGCGCCGATGGAGCCGTCAATGTCGCCGAAGCCGAGCTGTTGCGCGTCATCTGCGCGGCGCTGCATTGCCCGCTGCCGCCGCTGCTGCACGGACCGGCGTGAATCGGCTCCGGCGCGGGTCAGGCTGCAAACCGCGGGCCGGCGTGGGCCGGGCAGGTTGTCGCGGGTGGCTGCATCCGGCCCTGGCGTTGCGGTGTGCGCTCCAGTCGGGGAGCATACCCGGCCCCGGAGCGCCGCTGGCTGCATGACCAACCCCACCGATCCCGTCCACGCCCGCCTCGAGGAGCTGTTCTCCACCTACGGCGCCCGCGTGCGCAGCATCCTCGCCACCTACGGGCTCGACCGCCACGGCGTCGACCCGGCCGATGTGGAGCAGGAAGTGCGCATCCGGCTGTGGCATGCCATCGAGCGTGACCGGTTTGGTGCCTTCCATGCGTCTTATGTGCAGAGGGTCGTGGCAAGCACGGTCATCGATGCGTTGCGCCGGGCACAGGTCCGCGCCGCCGAGCCGCTGCCGGAGGAGGATGACGGGGTGTTTGAACTCTCCGTCGCCTCGCAGACGCCCGAGCAGAGCGCAGGCGATGTCGAGCGGATGGAAGGACTCGAACGCTGCCTGGCCGAACTGCCCGAGCGCCGGCGCTTGCCGATCGCCCTGCACCTGCAGGGATTTTCCATGCAGGAGATTGCCGACCTGGCCGGGATTCCCTCGGCCGAGGCGGCGCGGAAACTGGTGTCGCGGGGCCTGGAAGAACTGAAAACCCGGCTGCGCGAATTGGGTCACGGTGACTTTGATGACTGAAATCATGAACAAGCACTCGCTGTCCGCCCTGTACCGCCGCCTGTGCGCAGCGCGCCCACAGGCGCAGGTCGATGCCACGGCATCGACCGATGCGAACCTTGCCGCCCTGCTCGCGACGGCGCCGGCAGGCGCGGATGTGGCCGGCCTGCTGCGCGCGCTGGAGCCGGCGTCGGCACGCCTGGCATCGGATGTGAACCAGTTGCAGCGTGCCCATCCGGCGCGTGGCCGGGGCGGCCATCGCGCTGCGGCGGCCGGCGCTCGGCGCCACGCCGTGCGGCGGCGCTGGGCGGGCGGCATCGCCGCCGGTTTCGCACTTGCATTGGGCCTGGCGCTGAGCGTACCCATGGGGCATGCGCCGGTGTCCTGGCAGGGCGTCAACGCCGGAGTGGCGAGCGTGCCGCAGGCGGATGGCGGACTTGCCGCACGCGACGTCATCTTCGCTGCCTCGATCGATGGCACCGGCAAGACGGCGCCCACGCATCCGCAGGAGCGTGGCGATCACCTGTTCAGCGCGAGCTTTGCGCTGGGCGGCTGAGCCGCGTTCGTCGATCGCGGCCAAGCGCGCAAGCGGGTGGCGGCCTGGCAAGGCGGGCGTCGTGCATGGGTCCGCATAGGTTCGCGCCGCCCCGCGGACCCTCGGCTCAGCTCGCCGCCAGCGCGCCCGCGTGCTCGCGCGTGGCGGCAAAGCGCACGTCCGGCCAGCGTTCCATCGTCAGCTGCAGGTTGACGCGCGTGGGTGCGAGGTAGACCAGCTCACCGGCGGCATCGACGGCCAGGTGCAGCGCGTTCTTCTCGCGGAACTCCTCCAGCTTCTTCGCATCATCGCAGTGCACCCAACGCGCGGTGACCACGCCGACGTTCTCGAACAGGGCCTCCACGCCGTATTCGTCCTTGAGACGGTAGGCCGCCACCTCGAACTGCAGCACGCCGATCGCGCCGAGGATGAGGTCATTGGACATCAGCGGGCGGAAGAACTGCGTGGCGCCTTCCTCGGAAAGCTGGCCCAATCCCTTGGACAGCGCCTTCATCTTCAAGGGATCCTTGAGGCGCGCGCGGCGGAACAGCTCGGGTGCGAAGTTCGGGATGCCGGTGAAGGCCAGGGGCTCGCCCGCGGTGAAGGTATCGCCGATGGCGATCGTGCCGTGGTTGTGCAGGCCGATCACGTCGCCCGGGTAGGCGCTGCTTGCCAGTTCGCGGTCCGAGGCCATGAAGGTCAGCGCGTTGGCAATGCGCATCTCCTTGCCGCTGGGTACATGCAACATCTTCATGCCGGCGTCGTAGCGGCCTGAGCACACGCGCAGGAAGGCCACGCGGTCGCGGTGCATCGGGTCCATGTTGGCCTGGATCTTGAAGACGAAGCCGGAGAACCCCTCCTCGCCGGGCGACACCTCGCGCGTGGTGGTCGCGCGCGGCTGCGGCGGCGGCGCGTGTTCGACGAAGAAGTCGAGCAGCAGCTGCACGCCGAAATTGTTGACCGCCGAACCGAAGAACACCGGGGTCTGCTGTCCGGCCAGGTAGGCGGTCTGGTCGAAGGGGTGGGAAGCCCCGCGCACCAGCGCCAGTTCGTCGCGGACTTCGGCCAGCATCGCCGTGCCGATGCGCGCCTCGAGCGCCGGGTCGTCGAGGCCCTTGAAGATGGTCGAATCCTGGCGCGTGAAGTTGCGCCCCGGCTCGTAGAGGTGGACCTCGTCGAGCAGCAGGTGATAGACGCCCTTGAGACGCGAGCCCATGCCAAGCGGCCAGGTGACCGGCGCACAGGCGATGCCGAGCACCGACTCGACCTCGTCGAGCAACTCGATCGGCGCGCGCCCCTCGCGGTCGAGCTTGTTGATGAAGGTCATGATCGGCGTGTCGCGCAGGCGGCACACCTCCATGAGTTTTATGGTGCGTTCCTCCACGCCCTTGGCGCAGTCGATCACCATCAGCGCCGAATCCACCGCGGTCAGCACGCGGTAGGTGTCCTCGCCGAAGTCGGCGTGGCCGGGCGTGTCGAGCAGGTTCACGATGCGCCCGGCATAGGGGAACTGCATGACCGAGCTGGTCACCGAGATGCCGCGTTCCTGCTCCAGCGCCATCCAGTCACTGGTGGCATGGCGCGCGGTCTTGCGCGACTTCACCGAGCCGGCCATCTGGATCGCGCCGCCGAACAGCAACAGCTTTTCGGTCAGCGTGGTCTTGCCGGCGTCGGGGTGGGAAATGATGGCAAAGGTGCGGCGACGCCGGGTTTCGCGAAGGTGGTCGGGCATGGTTGCGCGGGTCGGGGAAAACCAGCCATTTTAGCAAGATGCGACGGCGCGGCGGCGATGGTCCCCGTCTCGGCAGACGCAGGCGGGCGGCGCGCGCGGCGCGGAAATCCTGGAGTGTCATGCCAAATGGCCATATAGACGGCCATTGACGTGGAACTTTGTGGTCGCTAGAGTGCGCGCCACTGCTCATCAAGACCGGCTGAGGGACAGGCCCTTGGACGCCGGGGCAACCAGCGCAGCGCCAGCTGCGCCACGGTGCCAACTCCCGCGGGGACGCGCAGGTGCGCGATCCACCGAGAGATGAGTTGTTGCGCAGGCCGGCGGCACGCCGTGCCTGCGCGGCAATCCGTTTCCGGTTCTCCGTGGCTTGCGAGCATCACCGGAGAATCGCGATGACCTTGCACGCCGAAGCCTGCCCAGTCCCTCCCGACACCCTGCCGGCCTCGCCGGTGGCAGCCAGCGATCTCGCGCGCGTGGGCCGCATCCATGGCGAGCGCCTGGTGCGCCTCGACCCGCGCCACGGCGACGGTTGGCGCCAGGTGCGCGTGCGCTTTGCCCTGTATGGGGCACCTGGCGCACCCGTGATCATCGTCCAGGGCGGCATCTCCGCCGACCGCAACGCCGCGCAGGGCGGCTGCGGCTGGTGGGAGGACATCGTCGGTGCCGGACGCGCCATCGACACCACGCGTTACGCGGTGCTCGGCATCGACTGGCTGGAGCGGGCCGATCTGGGCGCTGTGCAGGCCGTGGACAGCGCCGACCAGGCCGACGCGCTGGCGGCCCTGCTCGCCACCCTCGGCATCCGCCAGGCGCACGCCTTCGTCGGTGCCTCCTACGGTGCGATGGTCGGGCTGGCCTTCGCGGCCCGCCATCCGGCGCATGCGCGTCACCTGGTCGCCATCGCCGGCGCGCATCGCGCCCACCCGCTGAGCACGGCCCTGCGCAACCTCCAGCGCGAGATCGTACGCCTCGCCGAGCGGCTCGGCGATGGCGCGGCCGGCCTGGATCTGGCGCGGCGCCTGGCAATGACCACCTACCGCAGCGAGCGCGAATTCGCCGAACGCTGTGCGGGCGCACCGGTCTTTGCGGATGGGCGCTTCCGTTTCGCCGAGGAAGCCTGGCTGGCGCATGCCGGCGCGCGCTTTGCCGAACGCTTCGATGCCGGGCGCTTCCTTGCCCTGTCCGAATCGATCGACCTGCACGCAGTCAGCCCGGAAGCCATCGGCATTCCCACCACCCTGATCGGCATCGCCTCGGACCGCGTCGTCCCGCTGGCCGACCTGTGCGAGCTGCAGCGCCGCTGCGGTACCGCCGCCACGCTGCACGTCATCGATTCCCCCTATGGCCACGACGCCTTCCTCAAGGAGCCGCTGCGCCTGGGTGCGCTGCTGCAGGACATCCTTGATCGGCCCGGAGACCGCCGGTGAGCGTGGCCCTCGCCACGTGCACGGTACGCGCCGGCCTCGAATCGGACCTTCAGCACGGCGCCGTCGTGCCGCCGCTGCACCTGAGCACCAACTACACCTTCGAAGGGCTGGGCCGCCCGCGCACCCATGACTATTCGCGCAGTGGCAACCCGACCCGCGACCAGCTTGGCAGCGCCCTGGCCGCCGCCGAGCAGGGTGCGGGCGCCGTCGTCACCGCCAGCGGCATGGCCGCTGTCGCGCTGGTCCTCGAACAGGTGCCGCCTGGCGGTCTGGTGCTGGCCGCGCACGACTGCTATGGCGGCACCTGGCGCCTGCTCGACGGCTGGGCCAGGAAGGCCCGCTTCCGTGTCCGGTTTGGCGATCTCACCGACCCGCGCTGCCTGGCCGCGGGCCTGGCCGACGCGCCGGATCTGGTGTGGGTGGAAACGCCATCCAATCCGCTGCTGCGCATCACCGACGTGCGCGCAGTGGCCGCCGGCGCGCAAGCCGTCGGCGCGCTGTGCGTGGTGGACAACACCTTCCTCTCGCCAGCCCTGCAGCGCCCGCTGACGCTCGGCGCCGACCTGGTCGTGCATTCCACCACCAAGTACATCAACGGCCACAGCGACGTGGTCGGCGGCGCCGTGGTGGCCAGGGAAGCCGGTGTGTTCGATCAGCTTGCCTGGTGGGCCAACTGCCTGGGCCTGGCCGGCGCCCCGTTCGACAGTTTCCTTACCCTGCGCGGGCTACGCACCCTGGTGCCGCGCCTGCGCGCGCACGAATCCAATGCGGCGCGGATCGCCGCGCTGCTCGCCGGCCACCCGGCCGTCTGTGCCGTGCACTGGCCGGGCCTGGCAACGCATCCGGGCCACACGCTGGCGCTGGCCCAGCAGGATGGCTTCGGCGCCATGTTGAGCTTCGAGCTGGCCGGCGGCGTGGCCGCGGTGGGCGCCTTTCTCGATGGCCTGCAGCACTTCTCGCTGGCCGAGTCGCTGGGCGGCGTGGAGAGCCTGATCGCGCATCCGGCGAGCATGACGCATGCTGCCATGAACGCCGCGGCGCGCCGTCAGGCCGGCATCGGCGAGGCGCTGCTGCGCGTGTCGGTCGGCATCGAGGATGGCGATGATCTCGTCGCCGACCTCGGCGCCGCGCTGGCACGCGCCGAGCGTTGCAGCCGCGTGCGCAGTTGCGCATGAGCGCGCAACTCCACCAGCACGCCCGCACGGCCGGCGTGGCCCTGGTCCTGCTCGGCACCGGTGGGGTGGGCGGCGCCCTGCTGCGCCTGTTCGGCACGCCGGCGGCGGCCGGCCTGCAACTGGTCGGGGTGGCCAATTCGCAGCGCCAGAGCGTCCAGCCACGGGGCCTGGCGCCGGCGCAGGCGCCGTTGCGCCTGGCCGCCGGCACGGCGCGCGACGATGCCGCGCTGCTGGCGGCGCTGGATGCCAGCGGCGCCAGCCAGCGCGTCGTGGTGGATGCCACCGCCTCGGTCGCGCTGGCGGGCCGCCATGCGCGCTGGCTGCGTGCCGGCTACCACGTGGTCAGCGCTAACAAGGCGGCGATCGGCGAAAGCGAGGCCGACTGGAGCGCGGTGCGCGACGCGGCGCGTGATGGCATCGGCTATGGCGACGCCGCCACGGTCGGTGCCGGCCTGCCGGTGCTGGAAACGCTGCGCCGCCTGCGCGCCTGCGGTGATCGCCTGCTGGCTTTCGAGGGCGTGCTGTCCGGCTCGCTGTCGTGGTTGTTCAACCACTTCGATGGCAGCCGTCCGTTCTCCGCGCTGCTGCGCGAGGCGGTGGCGGCCGGCTACACCGAACCCGATCCGCGCATCGATCTGGGCGGCGCCGACGTGGCGCGCAAGCTCTTGATCCTGGCACGCAGCGCGGGCCAATGCATCGATCCCGCCGCGGTGAGCGTCGAAAGCCTGGTGCCAGTGCATCTGGGAGCCCTGTCGGCCGACGCCTTCCTCGCGCGCGCCAGCGAGCTCGACGCGCGCCTGGAACGCCGCCGTGCCGCGGCTGCGGCAGGTGGGCGGGTGCTGCGCCACGTCGCCGCGCTGGCACCGGATGGGCGCGCCAGCGTCGGCCTGCGCGCACTGTCGGCCGCCCATCCCGCCGCCCGCCTGGCCGACACCGACAACCTGTTCGCGTTGCATACCCTGCGCTACCAGCCCCGGCCGCTGGTGATCCAGGGTCCGGGCGCCGGCCGCGAGCTGACCGCGCAGGCCCTGCTCGGCGACATCCTCGCCCTGCGGCGCCACGCAGCCGTCTGAACCCGCGCGACACGCCGGTTCGCGCCGGCAGCCTGACCTGCCGCGCCATCGCTGGCGTCGGCTAAACTGCAACCTGCCCCATTGACCCCGCCGGTTCGAGCATGGCCCTTTATTCCGGAGAAGCGCGGCCCGTCGCCGATGCCTCCTATGCGATCATCGCCAGCCGCTGGAATCCGCGCATCGTCGATGCGCTGGTCGAGGGCGCGCTGCGCACGCTGCGCGAGCACGGCGTGCCGGAAAACCTCATCGAGATCCTGCGCGTGCCGGGCGCGTGGGAGATTCCGTCCGCCGCTGCGCGCATCGCCGAGCGCGGCGAATGTGCGGCGATCATCGCGCTCGGCTGCGTGGTGCGCGGCGACACCCGTCACTACGAGCACGTGGCCGATGGCTGCGCGCAGGGCCTCATGCGGGTGGCGCTGGACTGGCGTTTGCCGGTGCTCAACGGCGTGCTGGCAGTGGAGCAGCATGCCGACGCGGCGGCGCGCGCGGGCGGCGCGCGCGGCAACAAGGGTGCGGACGTGGCCCTGGCGGCACTCGAGATGGCCGACCTGTGGAGGCAACTGTGAGTGCGCCTGGCATGGCCGGCGCGATCGATCCGGCCGCGCGCTCGCGGGCGCGGCGACGCGCCCTGCAGGCGCTCTATGCCTGGCAGCTTGGCGGCAACCGCATCGAATCGGTGATCGAGCAGTTCTGCAACGAGCAGGACATGCGCGTGGCCGATCAGGAATACTTCGAAATCCTGGTGCGTGGGGTCGCGCGCCAGCGCGATGAACTCGATGCCGCGATCTCGCCGTTCCTCGACCGGGACATCACGCGCGTGGACCCGATCGAGCTCTCCGCGTTGCGCATCGCCGCCTGGGAACTGCGCGAGCGCATCGACGTGCCCTACCGCGTGGTGCTGAACGAAGCGGTCGAATCGACCAAGCGCTTCGGCGCCGAGCATGGCCATGCCTACGTGAACGGGGTACTGGACAAGCTCGCCGCCGAACTGCGCGCCGCCGAGTACGGCGCCGGGCGCCGCTGAATGCGGCCGGATTCCGGCGCCCATTCGTGCTGGTGGCGATGGTGTCGCGTCTTTCCTTCATTGATCCGTGAATCCCTCCCTGCAATGGAATTCGACCTCGTCGAACTGATCCGCGAGCGCTGCGCGCATACCCGCGCCGATGTGCGCCTGGGCATGGGCGACGATTGCGCGATCCTGGTACCGCCGTCCGGTCACGACCTGCTGGTCAGCACCGACGTGCTGGTCGAGGGGGTGCATTTCCTGCCCGGCGTGGATGCGCGCGAGCTGGGCTGGAAGGCGCTGGCGGTCAATCTTTCCGACCTTGCGGCCATGGGCGCGACACCGGCGTGGGCTTTGCTCACGCTGACCCTGCCCGGCGCGGACGCCGGCTTCGTGGCCGCGTTTGCCGATGGTTTTGCCGAGCTCGCGCAGCGCCATGAGGTCGCCCTGGTCGGCGGCGATACCACGCGCGGTCCGCTGGCGATCGGCGTGACGGTGCATGGCTTCGCCCCGAGCGGGACCGCCCTGCGCCGCGATGGCGCCCGCGTCGATGACCGGGTGTTCGTCACCGGCACGCTGGGCGATGGCCTGGCCGGATTGCGCTGCCAGCTTGCGCCCGAGGGATCGCCGCTCGCGCGCGCGCCCGAGTGGGCGCGTGCCGCCGTGCTGACACGCGTCAACCGGCCGCTACCCCAGCTTGCCGCGGGCCTGGCGCTGCGCGGCCTGGCCAGCGCCTGCATCGACACCTCCGACGGTCTCATGGCCGACCTCGGCCACATCGCCCGACGCAGCGCGGTCGGTATCGAACTGGAGGCCGCCCGGCTGCCGCTGTCGCAGGCCGTGCGCACCCTGTTCGCGGGCGAAGAGCGCCTCGCGGTGCAGGTCGCGGGCGGCGACGACTACCAGCTCGCCTTCACCGCGCCGGCCGCGCGCGAGGCGGACGTCCTGCGTGCGCTCGATGGCGTGGGCTGTGACGTGGCCTGCATCGGCCGCGTGGTGGCGGGGCAGGGCGTGCGCCTGCTGGGCGAGGATGGCGCCCGGATCATCCCGTCCCTGCGCGGCTGGGAGCATTTCACGTGAGCCTCGATCGCATGCAGCGGCGCGCCCTGCTCAGCCACCCGGCCGGCTGGATCGCCAGTGGCTTCGGCGCGGGCCTGAGCCCGGTCGCGCCGGGCACGGCGGGATCGCTCGCCGCGCTGCTGCCTTGGCTGGTGCTGCGCGAACTGCCCTGGCCGTGGTACGCACTGGCGCTGCTGGTGGGCTTTGCCGTGGGTGTGTGGGCGGCCGCGGTCAGCGTCGCCCGCCTGCGCCTGGCCGACCCGGGCGCCATCGTCTGGGACGAGTTCGTCGGCCAATGGATCGCGCTTGCACCCTTGCTGTGGTTCACCGGCGGCTGGCCCTGGGTGCTGGTCGGCTTTGCCCTGTTCCGCCTGTTCGATGTGGCCAAGCCCTGGCCGGTATCCTGGGCCGATCGCCGCGTATCGGGCGGCCTGGGCGTCATGCTCGATGACGTCCTTGCCGGACTGTGGGCGGCCCTGGTGCTGGCCGGCGTGCTGGCCTGGTGGTGAGGCGGGCGGTTCGTCCGCAGCGCATCGAGGTGGCGCGGCGGACTGCGGCCTCATTGGCGCTGGCGGTCCAGCCACACGCCCAGGCCCTGCGCGTTGAGCTCGATATCCATGCCCAGCAAGGCCACCAGTTGCGCACGCGTGCCGCGCCAGCCGTGCTCGGCCGCGCGACTGGCGTAGAGTTCGGTCAACCCGGTCACCAGCGTTTCGTGACGATCCACGCCGGCATCGGCCGCCTGCGCCAGTGCCACCATGGCGTCGATCTGCGTGTGCAGGTCGGCTGCCAGGCGCCCCGGTGGCGCGACCGGGCCGAAATGCGTCAGGTACATCGTCCTGGGTGCCAGGGCCAGCAGGCGGTCGATGGATGCATGCAGGGCCTGCGGGTCGAACTCGACCGGTGAAGTGGTGGGCAGGATGAACACGCCGCGGGCAGTGTCGAACTCGCGGTAGGACAGGCCGAAGGTGTCGCCGGTGAAGCACAGGGCTGCGCGCGGATCGTGCAGGGCCATGTGGTGGCGGGCATGGCCTGGCGTGTGGATGCAGGTCAGCGGGCGCCCACCGACATCGACCACGTGGCCGTCTTCGGCGATCACCACACGCTCGGCGGGCACCGGGCGCAGGCGGCCGTAGCTTTGCAGCATCACGGCCTCGCCGTACACGGCGCTGGCGCTGGCCCACAGGCGCGTGGGGTCGATCATGTGGCGCGCGCCGCGCGGATGCACCAGCAGCCGGGCCCTGGGCAGCTCCGCCAGCAGCGCGCCCGCCCCGCCGGCATGGTCCAGGTGCACGTGGGTGAGGATCAGCCAGTCCACCTGCCGGGGTTGCAGATCGGCCTCGGCGAGCGCGGCCAGCAGGCGCGGTACGGAGTGGCCGGTGCCGCAGTCGATGAAGGCGGCATGCGCCTGCCCGACGATGAGGTAGGCCGCGTCGAAGCGCGGCCGCACGAAGCCGGTATCGATGACATGGATGCCCTGCATGCGCCGCACGTCGCTGGCTGGCGGCCGCCATGGCCGCAAGGCCCGAGTATGCCATCGGCCCACGCGCGTGGCCGGACGCGGGGCCGTGCGTCGCATGGCTACAATGGCGCGTCGCCGCATGCCGCAGGCCACCCACCATGCTTCGCCAGTCATTTGCCGAACCGCTGGTCATGCTGGCCACCGTGATCCAGTGGCTGGTGCTGTCGATCTTCACCGGCGCCGTGGTCGGCCTGGGCTGCACGCTGTTCCTGCGCATCCTGTTTGCCAGCGAAGGTCACGTCTATGCCCTGCCCTGGTGGCTGCAGGCCGGCCTGCTCGTCAGCGGCGGCCTGGCCAACGGCCTGATCCTGCATTACGGCTATCGGCTCAGTCGCAGCGGCTACCGGGATTCGCCCATCATCGCCGTCAATGAACAGCGCGGGCGCATGCCGTTTCGCACCCTGTGGGTAAAGCCGGTGGCGGCGTTGGTCACGCTGGCCTGTGGTGGCTCGGCCGGCAAGGAAGGGCCCTGCTCGCACCTGGGCGCCAGCCTGGCCGCCGGCATCGGGCGCAGCCTGCGGCTCAATTCGGAACTGCGCAAGCGCCTGCTCGCCTGTGGTGTCAGTGCCGGTTTTGCCAGCGTGTTCGGGACGCCCATCGCCGGCGCCATCTACGGCGTGGAAATGCTGGCGATCGGCCGCATCCGCCACGACTTCCTGTTTCCCGGCATCGTCTCCGGGGTGACCGCGTTCCAGGTCAGCAAGCACCTGGGCGTGCCCTATCCCGAGTATCACATCGACTTCACCGGCGCCTTCACCGAATGGCTGTTCCTGAAGACGGTGCTGGTCGGCGTCCTGTGCGGGGTGGCGGCGTGGTTGTTCGTGGCACTGCTGGAGCTCAGCCACCGCCTGTTCAGCGGCGTGGAGCGGCGTCTGCGGCTGTGGCCACCGTTGCTGCCGGTGCTCGGCGGCGTGGTGCTGTCCCTGGTGCTGCTGGTCGCACCCAGTGATTTCCTCGGCCTCAGCCTGCCGGTGATGGATCGTGCCCTGCACGGCGAAACCATGAGCTACGCCGGCTTCCTGTGGAAGACGCTGCTGGTGGCCATCACCCTGGGCTCGGGCTTCTACGGCGGCATCGTCACCCCGCAGTTCGTGATCGGCGCGGTATTCGGCGGCGCCGTCGCGCACCTGTTCGGCATCGCCCCCGCGCTGGGCGCCGCGGTCGGCTTCACGGCGGTGGTTGCCGCAGCCTCGAACGCGCCGATGGCGGCGATCCTGATGGGCGTGGAGCTGTTCGGCGCCGATTCGCTGCTCTACGTGGCGGGTGCCTGTGTCAGCGCCTACCTGATCATCGGGCACCGCAGCGTGTACCCGGAGCAGCAGATCGCCTACAGCAAGTCCTCGTGGATCTTCGCCCGTGCCGACCTGCCCGTGGGGCAGGAGAAGGTGCGCCTGTCGCGCGGCCTGCTGCGCTGGTGGAGCCGGCGGCGAGCGCGGAAATAGCCGGCTCGGGTCGTGCGCGGGATGGTGCAGGGCGGGCCGGCGCCGCCGTGCTCGTCCGGGGTCAGCCCTGGATCTTGCGCACGAACTCCGACTTCAGCTTCATCGCGCCAAAGCCCTCGATTTTGCAGTCGATGTCGTGATCCTCGTCGACCAGCCGGATGTTGCGTACCTTGGTGCCCAGCTTGAGCGCGGAGCGCGCGCCCTTCACCTTCAGGTCCTTGATGAGGGTCACCGAGTCGCCGTCGGCCAGGACATTGCCGACCGCGTCCCGGTGCACGCGCCGTTCGGGCGCACGCGCCTCTGCAGGGGCCCATTCGTGGGCGCATTCCGGGCAGACCAGAAGCGCGCCGTCCGCATAGGTGAGGGACGAACCACAGGCAGGGCAGGGCGGGAGGTCGGTCATCGGTCTGTCTCATGCAAGGGCGAAGGATTCGGCTGCGCGCCGGGGCGATGGTCCGGCATTCGGCCCGCACATCGCCTTGCCGCGCGGCGCTGCGGTGTGGGGTGCGGCGGTGCGCCGGGGGGCTTCACCGCTCGATGTAGTCGAACAGCTTCACCACCCGCTCGACGCCGGACACGTTGCGCACGATCTCCACGGCGGCGTCCGCTTCCTCGCTGGTGACCCGGCCCATCAGGTACACGACGCGATGGGCGGTGCTGACATTGATGCGGGTTGGATCGAAGCCGGGCAGGCTGGTGATGTCCAGCAGGGCGGTCTTGGCGTGGGCGGTGATGGTGCCGTCGCGACGGCGTGACCAGAAGCCTTCCGGCTCGCGCACCTCCAGTTCGTTGACGATGCGGCGCGTGCCCTGGAAGCCCGTCACCAGCCGTTCGGCGCGCTGCTTGAGCTCGGCCGTGCGCACTTCCCCGGCCAGCAGCATCACGCCGTCGTAGACGACGATGATCACGTTGTTGTCGAGCGCCAGTTCCTTGTCCTTGTTGATGGCATCGTAGGCCGCCAGGTACAGCCGCTTGTCGTCGATGTAGATGCCCGTGCTGCGCCGGTCATGCATGGCGCTGGCGCCCACCACGGCGCCACCGGCGACCGCGGCAAGGCAGCCGCCGAGCAGGGGCAGCACCAGCAACAGGGAGAGCCAGGCGAAGAACGGGCGGAAATGCATGGTGGATCCTCGAAATTGCAGTCGAAAGGGCGGCGCCCTGCTCAGCACGCCTCGAAGGCGTTGCGGCACCAGGTGAGCGACTCGGCACCGGTCGGTCCGGCGATGGCAACCACGTCGAAGCGGCAGGCGCGGCGCGCCAGGCGTGGCTGGGCGGCAAGGAACAGGCTGGCAGCGCGCACCAGGCGGCTGCGCTTGGCGGCACTGATGGAATCGATGCCGTCGCCGAATCCGTGCGTGTCGCCGCTGCGCCGGTAGCGTACCTCGACGAAGGCGAGCGTGGCGCCGTCCTGCATGATGAGGTCGAGCTCGCCCAGCCGGCAGCTGTAGTTGCGCGCGACCAGGGTCAGGCCGGCGCGCTGCAGGTGGGCCAGCGCGAGATCTTCGTAGTGCGTGCCGGCGCGGCGCGGCGTGCTGCGTGGCGCCGCCGAGCTCATGGACCGACCGGCTGCATGTGCAGCGCACCCTCGATCGGGCGTGCGATGCCGTTCTCGAAGCGCGCCCAGGCCAGAGTGCGATGAATGCGACCAAAGGCATCGGCGCTGAGGTCGCCGGTGGCCCCCTCGAGGTAGGCATCCGGGTGGATGAGCAGCCAGTCCATGTACGGCAGCAGCGCCCAGGCATCCATGCCGAAGGCATACAGGCGCGCGCCGACGCCGTTGGCACTGGTGAGCTGGCTGCTGACGCGCAGGCGATCGGGGCGGCCGGGCAGGGGTCCGAACAGCCACGGCGCATCGCAGAACTCCACGCCGTCGAGATCCCGATCGAGGGTCGCGTTGCTTTCGCCGGAATAGATGTGCGAAGTGGACAGTACCGGCACGCGCAAACCGGCGATGCGCAGTTGCGGCAACAGCAGGCGCCCCTGTTGCGGGCGCATGCTGATGAAGATGCCGGCGTCCGCGCCGCTGCCGAGCCCGGCAGTGGCCACGTTGATGGCGGTGGAGAAATTGACTTCATCGGCGGGCAGGCGCGCTTCGCCGGCGATGCGCCCGCCACCGGCTTCGAACTGGGCACGGAAGGCGCCAGCGGCGCGCTGCGCCCAGTCGGCCTCGGCAATGATCACGGCCGCCTGGCGGATGCCGCGTTCCAGCATGTGGCCGGCGGCCTGCGCGCCTTCTGCCTCGGGCAGCAGGCCGAATTCCAGGCTCCCCGGCGGTGGCGCCTCGCCGGTTTCGGGGTGGTTGAGGGCCAGCACCGGCACGCTCAGCGGCTGGTGGAACAGCGCACCGACCGATTCGCGCTGCAGCGGGCCGACCACGTGGTCGGCGCCCGCCGCCACGGCGCGCTGGTAACCCTCGAGCGCGCTCGCCGGCGTGCTGCCGACGGCGTGGATGCGCAATTCCGGACGCTGCTCGGGTGGGGTGTTGAAATACAGCGTGAGGAAGCCGTCGCGGATCGATTGCGCCACCGCGGCCAGGGACGTGTCCAGCGGCAGCAGCAGGGCGACATGGTGCACGGGCCGGTAGCTTTCGGCGTGCAGGTCACCGCGCGCGTCCGGCTCCAGTGTGCCGACCGGTCGCTCGGGTCGCGCCAGGCTGCGCGCGAGTGGCTGGCCGCGCAGGCGCAACACCTGTTCGATCCAGGGCAGCAGCGGGTCGGTATCCGGCAGGGCCTGTGCGCGCGCCGTCAGGGTGGCGCTATCCACGCCTTCCAGGGTGGTGATCAGCTCGCGCCGGTTGTAGCTGCGGTCCGGGTCGTGCAGGTAGGCGTCCAGCAGGGCGCGCTGGCGCGCCGAGGCGACGGCATCGCCGCTGGCGAGGTCGGCACGTGCGGCCAGTTCCAGCGCGCGCACCTGCAGGTCGGTCGGCAGGTCCGGCGGCAGGTCATGCAGGTAGGCACGGGCGCGCTCGGGATCGCCCTCGTGCAAGGCGACCTCGGCGCCGAGCAGGTCGTAACGGACCACCTCGTCGCCCCGCAGGCGGCGGCGCCGGATATCCTCCAGCACCCGTTCCGCCGCGGGCAGGTTGCCGGCCTGGCGCCAGGCTTCGGCCGCACGCAACTGGTAACCTGCCGCCAGGTTGCCGCGGTTGGCTTCGGCGAGTGCGAGAAAGGCCGCGGCGGCGCGCTCGAACTCGCCCTGGCGGTAGAGCTGGTCCGCCTGCACGGCCGCCGCACGCGTTTCGGGACTGGGCGCGCTCAGCGTCGCGCAGGCGGCCAGCAGCAGGCAGAGCAGGCCGGCCAGCAACATGCGCAGCTGCGTGCCGCGGATGGGGTGGGCATTTCGCAAAGGCTTGCCGGGCATCGCGTGGTCCGTATGCGTCTGGCTGCAAGGCTGCGATGATAGCCGATCGCTGCGCGGCGCCTGACCGCGCCTGGCAGCTGGAGGGCGGTGATGGAAGCGCAACGCGGGACGCTGTGGGTGGTGGCCACGCCGATCGGCAACCTGGATGACATGTCCGCGCGCGCGCGCCAGGTGCTGGCCAGCGTCGCCATCGTCGCTGCCGAGGACACCCGTCACAGCGCACCGCTGCTGGCCCTGGCCGGCAGCCGTGCGCGCATGTTCGCGCTGCACGAGCACAACGAGGCCGAACAGGCTGCCCGCCTGGTGGCGCACCTGCAGGCCGGCGAGGACGTGGCGCTGGTGTCCGATGCCGGCACGCCATTGATCAGTGATCCCGGCTACCGGCTGGTACGCGCGGCGCGCGCTGCCGACTGCCGGGTGTCGCCGGTGCCCGGGCCGTGCGCGGCCATCGCGGCGCTGTCGGTGGCGGGCCTGCCAAGCGACCGTTTCGTGTTCGAGGGCTTCCTGCCGGCCCGCGCCGGCGCGCGGCGTGAACGCCTGCAGGCGCTGGTGGCCGAGACGCGCACGCTGATCTTCTACGAGGCCAGCCACCGCATCGTCGAGTCGCTGGCGGATTTCGTGGCCGTGTTTGGCGCCGAACGCGAGGGCGTGCTGGCGCGCGAGCTCACCAAGCTGTTCGAGACCGTGCTGGCCGGATCGCTTGGCGAGCTGTCCGCGCGGGTGGCCAGCGATGCCGACCAGCGGCGCGGCGAATTCGTGCTGCTGGTGGCCGGCGCCGCCGCCGATGCCGAAGCGGATGCCGCTCGGCTGGCCGAAGGCCGACGCGTGTTTGCCCTGCTGCGTGAGGAATTGCCGCCGGCCCGCGCGGCGCGGCTGGCCGCGGCGATCAGCGGCGCGCCGCGGCGCCTGCTGTATGCCGCAGGGCAGGGCTGAGCGGCGGGCCGCCGGTGCGGGTCGGCTTGAACTCGTGGCCGTTTCCCGCCACGTTAGGCGGCCGTGGGCGCCGCGCCCGGAATTCAGGACCGCAAAGATGGAACGCTATGTCAGGCACCCCGGCCGCCAACGCGGCGGCGGTCACTCGCGACGCGTGGCGGCGGCAGGTACGTTGCTGGTGCTCGTGCTGGTCTTCGCGCTGCTTGCCTGGCTCGCCGGCTGGCTGGCCGCGACGCTGTATCCCACGCCCGACCAGGCAGCGACCTGGGCCCTCATCGGCCGCTTCGTGGCGGGCCTGGTGGCGGTGACGGCCGCGCTGCAGGCCTGGAGCTGGCTGCGTCGCTGACGGCTCCTGCCCCGATGCGGGACGCCCGGGTTCACTGCGGCGGGCGGCTGGCCGGCGGCGCGGCATCCGCGCGTGCCGTGCCCAGTTCGCGTTGCATCCAGGCTTCGACCATGTGCCGCACACGCTGTGCCTTGCGCCGCTGGCGCAGGTACTCGGCATCGAACACGCGGTACAGCGCCCACATCACCAGCAGCATCAGCAGTGCGAACGGCAGGGCGGCAATGATGATCATGCCCTGCAGCGCATCCAGGCCGCCGGCCAGCAGCAGCGCGGCGGCGATCAGCGCCACCGCCACACCCCAGGCCAGCTTGCGCGCCAGCGGCGGATCGCCGGCTTCCTCGGTGGACATGCTCGACAGCACCAGGACCGCCGAATCGGCCGAGGTGACGAAGAAGATGACCAGCAGCAGCACGGCCATGATCGCGAGCACGATCGAGCCAGGCAGGATGTCGAACAGGGCGAACAGGACGGTCTCATGGCCATTGGCGAGCGCCGCGAGCAGATCCGCCTGCCCGGTGATCTGGGCCCACAGGGCGCTGCCGCCGAACACCGCGAACCAGGCGAAGCTGAGCAGTGCCGGAGTCAGCACGACGCCGACGACGAACTCGCGCACGCTGCGTCCGCGCGACACGCGCGCGATGAAGGCGCCCACGAAGGGTGCCCAGGCGATCCACCAGGCCCAGTAGAAGATCGTCCAGTCGGCCACCCAGGTGGCGCCGGTGAAGGGCGACATGCGCAGGCTCATCGTCACCAGCTGGTTGAGGTAGGCGCCGAGCGTGGTGGTGAAGGTGTCGAAGATGAAACCGGTCGGCCCGAGCGCCAGCACGGTGAGGAGCAGGGCCGCGGCCAGGCCGAGGTTGAAGTTGGACAGCCACTTGATGCCGCGTTCCACGCCGCTGCCGCTCGATGACATGTAGAGCACGAAGGCGACCGCGATGATGCCCATGCGCGAGGTCGTGGTGTCCGCGATGCCGAAGACGCGCTCGAGGCCGGCGGCGATCTGCAGGGTGCCGAAGCCGAGCGTGGTGGCCACGCCGATCGCGGTCACCACCACCGCGGTGATGTTCACCGCATGCCCGATCCAGCCGCGATGGTGGCGCCCGATCACCGGGGCCAGCATGTCGCTGATCAGGCCGCGGCCCTTGCGGTTGTACTGGAACCAGGCCATCGCCAGCCCGATCAGGGCGTAGATCGCCCAGGGGTGCAGGCCCCAGTGGAAGAAGGCATAGCGCATGGCCGCGCGCGCCGCCGGCAGGCTCTGCGGGTCGAGGCCCTCGGGTGGCGTAAGGAAGTGCGACAGCGGCTCGGCCGCGCCCCAGAACACCAGGCCAATGCCCATGCCGGCGGCGAACAGCATCGACAGCCAGCTGGTGCGTGTGAACGCGGGCTCGGCGTCCTCACCGCCGATGCGCAGGTTGCCGAAGCGCCCGAATGCCAGGTAGAGCAGGAACACCAGGGTGAGGAACACGATCAGCAGGTACAGCCAGCCCACGCTGCGCACCACCACGTGCAGGATGGCCTGCACCAGGTCGTTGAACGGGCCAGGCGCAATGCCGGCCAGCAGGACCAGGGCAAGGACCAGGGTGATCGAGATGCGAAATACCATGGGCAGGGCTCCCGGACGGTAGGCAGGCCGCGTGCCGCAGGGTGGCGCGATGGATGGGCGACCACGGCGCTGCATCATAACCGCCCGTTCCGGCGCGCGGAGGCGGACGCATCGCGCCGCGCGCCTGCCGCAGGGGCGGCGCGCGCACAGGTGGCAGTCGCACAAGCTGCTAGAATGCGCATGGGAGTCGGCCAGGCAGCCGCGTCACCCGCAAGGGTGCCGAGGAAAGTCCGGGCTCCACAGGGCAAGGTGCCAGGTAACGCCTGGGCGGCGCGAGCCGACGGAAAGTGCAACAGAGAGCAGACCGCCGATGGCCGTCCTGCGCCGCGCAAGCGGATGCGGCGGATCAGGCAAGGGTGAAACGGTGCGGTAAGAGCGCACCGCGAGTCTGGCAACAGACCGGCACGGCAAACCCCACCTGGAGCAAGACCGAATAGGGGAACCATGACGTGGCCCGCGTCGTTCCCGGGTTGGTTGCTCGAATCCTGCGGCGACGCAGGATCTAGAGGAATGGCTGCCCACGACAGAACCCGGCTTATCGGCCGACTCCCACTTTCCCATCGATGTGCGCAATCGCTGCCGTGTGTTTCCGGCATTTCAACGCGTTGCCCGATGTTCCTTTCAAGTCACTCGAAACATGGCCCGCACCGGCCAGCGCGCGGCCGTGGCCGAGACTGACAATTTTCGTCAGGCGGCCCCGGATTTTCCTTGACAGCCCGTGACTTGGGTCATAAGGTGGCATTTAGTGGTTTTTCGTGGGGACGGGTGTCATGTTCCAGGGCGCGTCAACCGTCACGCTGGACGACAAGGGGCGCATCGCGATTCCGTCGGTTCATCGTGAACAGGTCACCAAGGTATGCGCCAACCGCCTGGTCATCGCCTACAACCCGTTCGAGCGCGGCTGCCTGTGGATTTTTCCGGAACGAGAATGGGAACGCCTGCGCGACGAGATCAACGCCCTGCCGCGCGCCAAGGCAGTGCACCGCAACCTGCAGATGAAACTGGTCGGCGCCGCCGCCCTGGTCGAACCGGATGGCAACTGGCGCATCCCGGTACCGGCCAGCCAGCGGGCCGCGGCCGGGCTGGAGAAGCACGCCGTGCTGCTGGGCATGGGCGACAAGTTCGAGCTCTGGAGCGAACAGGCGCACCTCGAGAAGATCAACGAGACGATCACCGAGGACCAGATCACGGAGGACATGCTCGACCTGAAGTTGTAACGGGAGGCGCGTGCGTGAACGCAGTGCGACCAGGGCACCTGCCGGTGATGCTGGCCGAGGTGCTGGACGGACTCAAGGTGCAGCCGGATGGGCGCTACCTCGACGGTACGTTCGGACGCGGCGGGCATGCGCGCGCAGTGCTCGCGAAGCTGGGCACGAGCGGGCGCCTGCTGCTGATGGACCGCGACCCGGAGGCGATCGCGGTGGCGCGCGAGGCGTTCGCAGGCGACCCGCGCGTGGCCATCCGCCACGCCAACTTCGCGGACATGGGCCTGTGGCAGGAGGCCACCGACCTCGACGGCATCCTGCTCGACCTGGGCGTGTCATCGCCCCAGCTCGACGACGCACGCCGGGGCCTGGGCTTCCAGGGTGACGGACCGCTGGACATGCGCATGGATCCGACTTCGGGAACCGGCGCGGCGGAATGGCTGGCCAATGCAGAAGAAACGGAGATCGCCGACGTGCTGTGGCGATATGGCGAGGAACGGATGAGCCGACGCATTGCACGCGCGATCGTGACGCGCCGGCGCGAGCGCCCGCTGGCCACCACGCGCGAACTGGCCGAGCTGGTCGCCGCCACGCTCGGCTACCGCGAGCGCAACAAGCACCCGGCCACGCGCAGCTTCCAGGCCATCCGCATCCACGTCAACGACGAGCTCGGCGCGCTGCGCGCCGGGCTGGAGGCCGCGCTCGGCGCGCTAAAGGTCGGCGGGCGCCTGGTCGTCATCAGCTTCCATTCCCTGGAAGACCGCATCGTCAAGCAGTTCGTGCGCGGCGAACCGGCGTCCCCGGTACGCCGCGGCCTGCCGCCGCCACCACCGGTGGCGCCGCCGCCGCTGCAGGCCATCGGCAAGCCGCGGTTTGCCGGCGCCGATGAGCTGGCCGCCAATCCGCGCGCGCGCAGCGCCGTGCTGCGCATTGCGGAGAAGCGCGCATGATCACGCGCGCCCTCGCGCTCGCCCTGCTGCTGGCGGTCATCGCCAGCGCCCTCGCGGTGGTGTACATGCGCCAGCAGAGCCGCCTCGAGTTCGGCGAGCTCACCCGCGTCGGCATCGAGCGCGACGAGCTCAACATCGAGTTTGGCCGGCTCCAGCTCGAACAGGCGACCTGGGCCGAAAACAACCGCATCGAACAGATCGCCCGCGGCGCCTTCGGCCTGGTCACGCCCACGCCGGCCGACAGCGTGGTGATCCGTCGATGAGCGGCGCGCGCGCCATGGACAACGCCGGCGGCCGGCACCGGCCACGCGGGGGTGCGCCGTGAACCAGCGCCTGCGTCCGTTCAACCCGCGTGCGCGGCTGGCGGTGGTGGCGATCCTGCTGGGCCTGGCCGGCAGTGCGCTGGTGGTGCGCGCGGTGGATCTGCAGGTGGTCAGCAAGGAGTTCTACCAGGAGCAGGGCGATGCACGCTTCCTGCGCGACATTGCCATCCCGGTTTCGCGTGGCACCATCTTCGACCGGAACGGCGAACCGCTCGCCGTATCGACTCCGGTCGAATCGATCTGGGTCAATCCCGGCGAACTCCTCAAGCATGCCGAGCGCATCCCCGAACTGGCCCGGGCCACCGGCCTCGATGCAAACTCGCTGCGCCAGAAGCTCGACGAGCGCGCCGACCGCGAGTTCTATTTCATCAAGCGCCACCTCAACCCGGATGCGGCGCGCGCGGTGCTCGAGCTCGGCATTCCCGGCGTCGCCAGCCAGCGCGAGTTCAAGCGCTACTACCCGAGCGGCGAGGTGATGGCCCATGTGCTCGGCTACACCAATATCGACGACCGCGGTCAGGAAGGGCTGGAACTGGCCTTCGAGGATTGGTTGGCCGGCAAGCGCGGCATCAAGCGCGTGATCCGCGACCGGCGCGGCCACCAGGTCGAGAACGTCGATCTCATCGCCGAGGCGCAGCCCGGTCGCGACCTGACCATTTCGCTCGACCGGCGCATCCAGTACCTCGCCTACCGCGAGCTCAAGGCGGCGCTGGCCGAGCACCACGCCAGCTCCGGCTCCATGGTGATCCTCGACGTGCCCACCGGCGAGATCCTGGCCATGGTCAACCAGCCCTCGTTCAACCCCAACGCGCGCAACGTGATCGACCCGGCCTGGCGCCGCAACCGCGCCGTCACCGACGTGGTGGAACCGGGTTCGACCATGAAGGCGTTCACCATTTCGGCCGCGCTGGAAAGCGGCAAGTGGCAGCCGCACACGCCCATCGACACCAACCCCGGCACCTATTCGCTGTATGGCCACACCATCAGCGACGTGCACAACAAGGGCCTGATCGACGTCACCGGCGTGATTACCTATTCCAGCAACGTCGGTGCCGCCAAGATCGCCGCCACGCTGTCGCGCGAGGACATGTACAACCTGTTCCACCGCTTCGGCTTCGGCGAGCCGACCGCCTCGGGCTTCCCGGGCGAGGCGAGCGGCTATCTGCCGATCGCGCGCGACTGGGGCCCGGTCGAGCAGGCCACCATCGCCTACGGTTATGGCCTGAGCGTCACCCCGCTGCAGCTCGCGCAGGGTTACGCCGTGCTTGCCGACGGCGGCGTGCTGCATGCACCGACCTTCGTCAAGGGCGCGCGCAACCCGCCGCGCCATGTGGTCGATCCGGCCATCGCGGCCACCCTGCGCGGCATGCTGGAAACGGTGATCGTGCCGCCGGGCGGCGGCGTGCGTGCGGGCGTGCGCAACTACCGCGTGGCGGGCAAGACCGGCACCTCGCGCACCGCGATCGGTGGCGGCTACGAGAAGAAGTACATCTCGCTGTTCGCCGGCATGGTGCCGGCCAGCGCGCCGCGCCTGGTCGGCGTGGTGGTGATCCACGATCCGCAGGGCGTGTTCTACGGCGCCCTGGTGGCGGCGCCGGTATTCGGCCGGGTGATGGACGGCGCGTTGCGCCTGCTCGACGTGCCGCCCGACGACGTGCGCAACTGGTACGTGGGCGATCCGGAGGCACAACCGGCCGGCGCCACGCGCTGGACGCGGGCGAGCGCGCCGATCGCGCCGGCCAGCTACGAGGAGGGCGTGCCGGAATGACGCCGCAGCCTTGCATGCGCCTCGCCGAGCTGCTGCGCGGCTTTGCCGACCCCGGCGCGGCCGGCGACTGCCAGATCAGCGGCCTGCAACTGGATTCGCGCCAGATCGTCCCCGGTGTGGCCTTCGTCGCCCTGGCGGGGGCAAGCACGCATGGCCTGAAGCACGCCGGCGAGGCCGTCCGGCGTGGCGCGGTGGCCATCCTGGCCGAGCCGGGCGGGTCGGCCGCGCCGCAGGTCGACGGCGTGCCGCTGATCGAGGTCGCGAACCTGCGGGAGCACCTGGGTGCGCTTGCCGCGCGCTTTCACGGCGATCCCTCCGCGGCGCTGTCGGTCATCGGCGTCACCGGTACCAACGGCAAGACCTCGACCGTGCAACTGCTGGCGCAGGCGCTGGCGCACACCGGTCGGCGCGCGGCGAGCATCGGCACCCTGGGCGCGGGCCTGCATGGCGAACTCGTTGCCGGCGAGCGCACCACGCCCGATGCCCTCAGCCTGCAGCAGCTGCTGGCGGATTTCCGCGCCGCCGGTGCCAGCCACGTGGCGATGGAGGTGTCTTCGCACGCGCTCGTGCAGGGGCGCGTCAACGCCGTCCATTTCAGCCTGGCGGTGTTTACCAACCTCAGCCGCGATCACCTGGATTACCACGGCAGCATGGAAGCCTACGCTGCCGCCAAGCAGCGCCTGTTCGACTGGCCCGGCCTGGCTGCGGCCATCATCAATAGCGACGATGCCTTCGGTCATGGCCTGGCGCGGCAGCTCGCCCAGCGCCAGGCGCCTGCGCTGCTGCGCTATGGCATCGAGCGCACCGATGCCGAGGTGGTGGCCACGGCGGTCGAAGCCGGCGCGGCCGGGCTTGCCTTCCAGCTGCGCACACCGTGGGGCGAGGGTCCGGTCGAGAGCGCCCTGCTCGGTCGCTTCAACGTATCCAACCTGCTGGCGGTGGCGGCCTGCCTCGGCCAGCTCGGGCTCGGCATCGACGCCACGCGCGCCGCGCTGGCGGCGCTGCAGCCCGTGGCCGGGCGCATGAGCCGCCTCGGCGGCACGCCCGGCCAGCCGCTGGTGGTGGTCGATTACGCGCACACCCCCGACGCGCTGGAACAGGCGCTCAAGACCCTGCGCGCGCACTGCACCGGCCAGCTCGTCTGCGTATTCGGCTGTGGCGGCGAACGCGATGCCGGCAAGCGTCCGCAGATGGGGGCGATCGCCGAGGGGTTGGCCGACCGCATCATCGTCACCGACGACAATCCGCGCGGCGAGGATGGCAGTGCCATCGTGGCGCAGGTCGTGGCAGGCCTGGCGCGGCCGGCCGCGGCCCTGATCGAGCGCGACCGTGCCGGCGCCATCGCGCTGGCCATCGCCGCAGCGCAGCCGGGCGACATCGTGCTGATCGCCGGCAAGGGGCACGAGCCCTACCAGGAGATCGCTGGCCGGCGGCAACCCTTCGATGACCTTGCCGTGGCCCGGCGCGTGCTGGAGCTGCGCCGATGAAATCGGCCCTGCACCTGGCCGACATCGCACGCTGGACGGGCGGGCGCCTGCACGGCGCCGACTGCGTCGTCGAGTCGGTGGTCACCGACAGCCGCGCGGCCGGGCCGGGGGCGCTGTTCGTGGCGCTCGAGGGCGAGCGCTTCGACGGCCACGCCTTTGCCGCGGCGGCGCTGGCGCAGGGCAGTGCGGCCCTGCTGGTGGCGCAGGCGCTGCCGCTCGATGCACCGCAAGTGGTCGTGGCCGACACCCGGCGTGCGCTCGGTGAGCTCGCCCGCGGCTGGCGCGGGCAGTGCCGGGCACGCGTCGTCGGCATTACCGGCTCCAACGGCAAGACCACCGTCAAGACCCTGCTCGGGTCGATCCTCGCGCGCCACGGGCGCACCCACGTCAACCCGGGGAATTTCAACAACGAGGTCGGACTGCCGCTGGCCGTCCTGGCCATGCCGGCGGACTGCGAGTTCGCCGTGTTCGAGATGGGCGCCGGCAAGCCGGGCGACATCGCCTACCTGGCGCGCATCGCCGGCCCTGACGCCGGCCTCGTGAACAACGTCGCGGCGGCGCACCTGGAACGCATGGGCTCCTTGCAGGGCGTGGCCGAGACCAAGGGCGCGCTGTACCGCGCCCTGCCGGCGGACGGCGTGGCGGTCATCAATGTGGATGATCCCTTTGCCGGCTACTTCGCGCGCTTGGCCAGTCCGCGCCGCGTGATCGGCTTTGGACTGATGCACCCGGCCGAGGTGAGCGCGAGCTTCGACGCCCGGGCCGGGGCCGACGGCCATTTCCGCCTGCTGACGCCGGCAGGCCACGCCGACATCGCCCTGCCACTGGTCGGGCGCCACAACGTGATGAATGCCCTGGCCGCCAGCGGCCTGGCGCTTGCCCTGGGCGTGCCGCTGGCTGCCATCCACGCCGGCCTGGAAGCCGCGCCGGTCGTGTCCGGTCGCCTCAGCCGCCACGTGCTCGCTTGCGGGGCCGTCGTCATCGACGACAGCTACAACGCCAACCCCGGTTCCTTTGCGGCCGCCATCGCCACGCTGGCCGCCACGCCGGGCGAGGCGCTGCTGGTGATGGGCGACATGAAGGAACTGGGCTGCGAGGGCGAGCGCCTGCATGCGGAAACCGGCGCGCTGGCACGCCGCAGCGGCATTGCGCGCCTCTATGCGGTGGGGGAGCTGAGTGCGGCCGCGGTACGCGCCTTCGGTGCCGGCGCGCGGCATTTCCCCGACCAGGCGGCCCTGGTCGCGGCGCTGCGCGAGGCGCTGTGCGAGGGGCTGACCGTGCTCGTCAAGGGTTCGCGCTCCTCGGCCATGGAGCGCGTCGTGCACGCCCTCACCGGCAATCCGGACCACCCGGGGGATACCCATGCTGCTTGAACTCGCCGAAATCCTGAAGGCCTGGATCAGCGGCTTCCACCTGTTCCAGTACCTGACCTTCCGCGCCATCATGGGCACGCTCACGGCACTGGCGGTATCGCTGCTGGCCGGACCTTCGATCATCCGCAAGCTGGCCGACGTGAAGGCCGGGCAGGTGGTGCGCAATGACGGGCCCCAGTCGCACCTGGCCAAGGCCGGCACGCCGACCATGGGCGGCGTGCTCATCATCGCCTCGATCGTCGTTTCCACCCTGCTCTGGGCGGACCTGCGCAACCGCTACGTGTGGCTGGTGCTCGGCACCCTGGTCGCCTTCGGCACGATCGGTTTCTATGATGACTACAAGAAGCTGGTGCTCAGGGACAGCCGTGGCCTGGCCGCGCGCTGGAAGTTCTTCTGGCAATCGCTGTTCGCCCTGGCGCTGGCGCTGACGCTGTACTTCACGGCCGATACGCCGGCCGCCACGACCTTCTATCTGCCGCTCCTCAAGCAGGCGCAGTTCGCCCTGGCGCCCACCGGATCCTCGCCGTGGCTGGTGGGCCTGGGCGCGGCCTTCTTCATTGCCGTGAGCTGCTTCATCGTGGTGGGCTTCTCCAACGCGGTGAACCTGACCGATGGCCTCGATGGCCTGGCCATCATGCCGAGCGTGCTGGTCGGCGGTGCGCTGGGCGTGTTTGCCTACCTCGCCGGCAATCGCGTGTTCTCCGAGTACCTCGGCATCCCGGCCATTCCCGGTGCCGGCGAACTGGCCGTGTTCTGCAGCTCGCTGGCCGGCGCCGGGCTGGGCTTCCTGTGGTTCAACACCTATCCGGCGCAGGTCTTCATGGGCGACATCGGCGCGCTGGCCATCGGCGCGGCGCTGGGCTGCGTGGCGGTGATCGTGCGCCAGGAAGTCGTGCTGCTGATCATGGGTGGCGTGTTCGTGGTCGAAACCGCCTCGGTGATGCTGCAGGTCGCCAGCTTCAAGCTGACCGGTCGGCGCATCTTCCGCATGGCCCCCATCCACCACCACTTCGAGCTCAAGGGCTGGCCCGAACCGCGCGTCATCGTGCGCTTCTGGATCATCTCCGTGGTGCTCGTGCTGGTGGGCCTGGCAACGCTCAAGGTGCGCTGACGATGCTGCTGTTCGACTACTCCAGCGAGACGCAGACCCAGGGGCGGGGCGGAGCCAGGGGCCACTATGACCTGCAGCTCGTGCTGGCGGCGCTGGCCCTGGCCAGCCTTGGCCTGGTGATGGTGGCGTCCAGCTCCATCGCCATCGCCGAGGGCAAGCACGTCGGCGCCTTCTACTACTTCAACAAGCACCTGGCCTTCGTGGTGACCGGCCTGATTGCCTGCGTGGTCGTTGCGCGCCTGGAACTGGCCTGGCTGGAGCGCCACTCGGGCCTGCTCATGTGGCTGGCGATCCTGCTCCTGTTGCTGGTGTTCGTTCCGGTGATCGGTACGCGCATCAACGGTGCGCGGCGCTGGATCCGCTTCGCCGGCGTCGGCTTCCAGTCGGTCGAGGCGGTCAAGCCCATACTCATCGTGTTCATGGCCAGCTACCTGGTACGCCACGGCCAATCGCTGCAGCGGCGCTTCTTCGACATCCTCAAGCCGCTGGGCGTGGCGCTGCTGCTGATGGGCCTGCTGCTGCTGCAGCCGGACTTCGGCTCGGCCATGCTGCTCATGGCGGTCACCGTGTGCATGGTGTGGCTGGGCGGGGCGCGCCTGCGCAACCTGCTGCTGCTCGGCTCGGCGGCGCTGCCGCTGCTGGCCTGGCTGGCCCTCAGCCAGGACTACCGGGTCAAGCGGCTCACCTCCTTCCTCGATCCCTGGGCGGACCCCTTCAACGACGGCTTCCAGCTCACCCAGGCGCTGATCGCCATCGGCCGTGGCGAATGGTTCGGCGTGGGCCTGGGCGCCTCGGTGCAGAAGCTCTTCTACCTGCCCGAAGCGCATACCGACTTCATCCTTGCCGTCATCGCCGAGGAGCTCGGGCTGGCCGGCATCGTGCTGGTGCTTGGCCTGTTCGCCTGGCTGGTCGGCCGCGGGTTCGTGCTCGGCCTGCGCGCCCTCGACCAGAATCAGCACTTCGTCGGTTTCGTCGCCATTGGCGTGGGGCTGATGCTGGCCCTGCAGGCGCTGGTGTCGGTCGGCGTGAACCTGGGCGTGCTGCCGACCAAGGGCCTGACCCTGCCGCTGATCAGTTCCGGCGGCTCCAGCGTGGTCATGACCGCCGTCATGATCGGCCTGCTGTTGCGGGTCGGCTACGAGGTGTCACGCTGCGAGGAGGCGATCCTGCGCACCATCACCGAACGCCAGCTGGCACAGGTGCAGCCATGATCGCGCCACGTGACGGCCGCAACCCGGTGCTGGTGATGGCGGGCGGTACCGGTGGGCACATCTTCCCGGGCCTGGCGGTGGCCGCCGAACTCGCCCGTCGTCAGGTGCCCGTGCAGTGGCTGGGCGCCAGCGGCGGACTGGAGACGCGGCTGGTGCCACCGCATGGCATCCCGATCGATGCGCTGGACATTGCCGGCCTGCGCGGCCAGGGCCTGGCCACCCTCGTGCGCGCACCCTGGCGCGTTGCCCGCGCCGTCATGGCCGCACGCCGCCTGATGCTGCGCATGGCGCCGCGCAGCGTGCTGTCCATGGGAGGGTATGCCGCCGGCCCCGGGGGCATTGCCGCGCGCATGCTCGGCGTGCCGCTGGTGGTGCATGAGCAGAATGCCGTCGCCGGCGCAACCAACCGCCTGCTGGCGCGCCTGGCACGGCGCGTGCTGGCGGGGTTCGACCAGGCCCTGCCCGGTGCGGAATGGGTAGGCAATCCGGTGCGCGCCGCGATCCACGCCCTGCCTGCGCCGGAGTTGCGCCTGGCCGGGCGCACGGGGCCACTCCGCCTGCTGGTGCTGGGCGGCAGCCAGGGTGCGCGCAGCCTCAACCTCACCGTGCCCGCGCTGCTCGGGCGCAACGCGCCGGGTGCCGGCTTCGAGGTACGCCACCAGTGTGGCGCCAGCGATCATCAGGCGGTCAGCGCAGCCTACCGGGCGGCCGGGATTGACGCGCAGGTCACGCCCTTCATCGACGACATGGCAGGCGCCTATGGCTGGGCGGATCTCGCCCTGTGCCGCGCCGGCGCGCTGACGCTGGCGGAACTGGCGGCAGCCGGCCTGCCGGCCCTGCTGGTGCCCTATCCGCATGCGGTCGACGATCACCAGACGCGCAACGCCGAGGCGCTGGTGGCCGCCGGTGCAGCGCGCCTGGTGGCCGAGGGCGAGGGTTTCGTGGATCGCCTGGGCGCGGCCCTGACGCGCCTGACCGCGCGCGAGGTGCTGGCGCCGATGGCTGTCGCGGCGCGTGCGCTGGCGCGGCCGGATGCGACGCAGCGCATTGCCGATGCCTGCCTGGAGGTGGCGCGATGACCCCGACCCGCCTGAAGCGTCGCCGCGACTACGGTCCGACCGGCCTGTTCCGCCAGTTCCGGCGCGTGCATTTCGTCGGCATCGGCGGCGTGGGCATGAGCGGCATCGCCGAGGTGCTGTGCACGCTGGGCTATGCCGTGTCGGGTTCGGACAAGGTCGAGAATGCCGCCACGCGCCGGCTCACCGCGCTTGGCGCGCATATCGAGCGCGGCCACGACGCGGCGCACGTGGCCGATGCGGACGTGCTGGTCGTGTCCAGTGCCATCCGTGCCGACAACCCCGAACTGCTGGCCGCGCGCGAGCGACGCATCCCGGTGGTGCCGCGCGCGGAGATGCTCGGCGAGCTGATGCGCTTCCGTCGCGGCATCGCCGTGGCCGGCACGCATGGCAAGACCACCACCACCAGCCTCACTGCGAGCGTGCTGGCCGAAGCGGGTCTGGACCCCACCTTCGTCATCGGCGGACAACTGATCGCTGCCGACGCCAATGCCCGCCTGGGGTCGGGCGACTATCTGGTGGCCGAAGCCGACGAGTCGGATGGCTCCTTCCTGCTGCTCTCGCCGGTGGTCGCCATCGTCACCAACATCGACGTCGATCACCTGGAGAACTACGACGGCGATTTCGAACGGGTCAAGAAGGCCTTCCGCGACTTCCTGCACCGCCTGCCCTTCTACGGCGTGGCGGTGCTGTGCGTGGATGATCCGGAGGTGGCCGCGCTGGCCAACGACACCAACCGGCGCGTCCTGACCTACGCCATCGACGCGCCCGCCGATGTGCGTGCCACGGACCTGCGCCGCGACGGCGCTGCCACCGCTTTCACCCTGCACTTGCCCGGCGGCGCTGCGCCCTGCGAAGTGCGCCTGAACCTGCCCGGGCGCCACAACGTCCTCAATGCACTGGCCGCCTGTGCAGTCGGCTGGCAGCTGGGCGTGGAAGCCGACGCGCTGCAGCGCGCGCTGGCGCAGTTCCAGGGCGTCGGCCGGCGCTTCCAGCTGCGTGGCGAGCTCACCCACCCGCACGGGCGCGCCCTGCTGGTGGATGACTATGGTCACCACCCGCGCGAGATTGCCGCGGTGTTCGAGGCCGCCCGCACAGGCTGGCCGCAGCGGCGCCTGGTGGTCGCCTTCCAGCCGCACCGCTACACGCGTACGCGCGACCTGCTCGATGACTTCGCCAACGTGCTGGCCGAAGTGGATGTGCTGGTCCTGACCGAGGTCTATCCGGCCGGCGAGGCGCCGATCGCCAATGCCGACGGGCGTGCCCTGGCCCGCGCGGTGCGTGCGCGCGGCAAGGTCGATCCGGTGCTGGTCGAGCATCCACGCGACCTTGCCGCTGCCCTGGCACCGCTGCTCGAGGATGGCGACCTGCTGCTTCTGCTGGGTGCCGGCGACATCGGCGCCACGGCCGCCGAACTCGCTGTCGAGGGCCGGCTCGGCTGCGGAGGTGGCGCATGATGGTCACGCCCGCATTGGCCACTTCGGCACCCGCGATTGGCGCGCTGCGTGTCGCTGAACCCGCGGCCTTCGGGCGCGTCGCCGTGGTCATGGGCGGGCAGTCCACCGAGCGCGAGGTGTCGCTGGATTCGGGCCGCAACGTGCTCGCCGCATTGCTCGCGCGCGGCGTCGATGCCCACGCCGTGGACGGCATTCCGGCCCTGCTCGATGCGCTGCGCGCCGGCCACTACGCGCGCGTGTTCAACATCCTGCATGGCCAGCGTGGTGGCGGCGAAGACGGCGTGCTGCAGGGCGCCCTGGAATCGCTGCACGTGCCCTACACCGGCTCGGGCGTGCTCGGCTCGGCGCTGTCGATGGACAAGGTGCGCAGCAAGCAGGTGTGGATTGCCGAGGGCCTGCCGACGCCGCGCTTCGCGGCCCTGCGCCGCGCCCGTCGCGCCCTCGACGTGCATGGCGCAGTCGCGCGCCTGGGCCTGCCGGTCATCGTCAAGCCCGCCTGTGAAGGCTCCAGCGTGGGCGTCACGCGCGTGCTGCGCGAGGCGGACCTGGACGCGGCGATTGCGCTCGCCACGCGCTATCCCGGTGACCTGCTCATGGAAGAGCTGATCGAGGGCGACGAGCTCACGGTCGCCGTGCTGGGTGGCGTGGCCCTGCCGTCCATCCGCATCGTGCCACGCGGCGACTTCTACGATTACCACGCCAAGTACCAGGCCGACGACACGCAATACCTGTGTCCCGGCCTGGAAGGACAGGCCGAGGCGGACATCGCCGCGCTCGCCGTGGCCGCGTTCGATGCGCTCGGCTGCGCCGGCTGGGGCCGGGTGGACATCATGCGCGACCGCCAAGGGCGCAACTTCCTGCTCGAGGTCAACACCGCGCCCGGCATGACCAGCCACTCGCTGGTGCCCAAGGCCGCAGCGCAGGCCGGCATCGGCTTCGAGGAGCTGTGCTGGCGCGTGCTTGAAACCAGCCTGCCGCAGACGGCGCAGGTCCACACGTGAACGCTGACGCCTTCATCAAGGTGGCCGCCTGGGTGCTGGCGCTCGGCCTGCTGCTGCTGCCGGTGGTGGCGGTGCTCAACGGCTGGCTGGCCAGCGGTCGCTGGCCGGTGCGCCAGCTGGTCGTGCATGCGGGCTTCGAGCATGTCGATGCGGCGCGCGTGCGGGCCGCCGTGCAGCCGCTGCTGGGCGCCGGCTTCTTCGCGGTACGCCCGGACGCGGTGCGCGCGGCGGTGGCCGCGTTGCCGTGGGTGGCGCGCGCGGAAGTGCGCAAGCGCTGGCCGGACACCATCGAGCTGACCATCCACGAGCAGCAGCCGGTGGCGCACTGGGGCGCCGATCGGCTGGTCAACCGCGCCGGCGAGATCTTTGCCGTGGCCGATGCCTCGATGCTGGAGGGCCTGCCGCAACTGGACGGGCCCGACGCCCGCGTGCATGACGTGCTGCTCTTCCTCGCCCAGTGCCGCCAGCGCTTTGCCGGCACCGGATTGGGCGTGGGCGCCGTCAGCCTCTCCGCGCGCGGTGGCTGGCGCCTGGTGCTGGATACCGGCACGGTGCTGGAAATCGGCCGCGAACACCGCGACGCGCGCCTGGAGCGCTTCCTCGACGTGTGGCCGCGCCTGGCGCCGAGCCACGCCGAGCCGCCGCTGTCCATCGACCTGCGCTACGAGAACGGCTTTGCCGTGCGCTGGGCGCCCAGCGCCGCAGCCGGGGCAGCGCCAATCGGGAACGCCGAGACGCGCGCACGACCCGCCAGCGCCGCCCCGCCCGATGTTGCGTGGCGCGCGCACGAAACGCGCGACCGGCTTGCCGGTGCGCGATTCCCGACGCCCGATTCCCTGCCTGCCGACGCCCGGTTCCCGATGCCCCCTATTCCGCACCTGCCATGAAAACCAAGCCCGACAAGAACCTCATCGTCGGCCTCGACGTCGGCACTTCCAAGATCGTCGCCATCGTCGGCGAGCATGCGCCGGGCGAGGCGCTGGAAATCATCGGTATCGGCTCGCACCCGGCGCATGGGCTCAAGCGCGGCGTGGTGGTGGATATCGAATCCACCGTGCACTCGATCCAGCGCGCGGTGGAAGAAGCCGAGCTGATGGCCGGCTGCCAGATCCGCTCGGTGTATGCCTCGATCGCCGGCAGTCACATCAAGGACGAGAACTCGCACGGTACCGCGCCCATCCGCGACCGCGAGGTGAGCGCCGGCGACCTGGATGCCGTGCTGAACTCCGCCTGCGCCATCGCCATCCCCGCCGACCGCAGCGTGCTCTACCGCGAGCCGCAGGAGTATCTCGTCGATGGCCAGGAAGGCATCCGCCATCCGATCGGCATGTCCGGGGTGCGCCTGGAGGCCAGCGTGCACCTGGTCACCGGCGCCGCCAGTGCCATCCAGAACATCACCAAGTGCATCAACCGCTGCGGCCTGGTGGTCGACGAGCTGCTGCCGGCCGCGGTGGCCTCGGCGCGCGCCGTGCTGACCGCCGATGAACGCGAGCTGGGCGTGTGCCTGGTCGATGTCGGTGCCGGCACCACCGACATCGCCATCTTCACCGGCGGGGCACTGCGCCATACCGCCTCGCTGGCCATCGGTGGCGACCAGGTGACCGCCGACATCGCGCACCTGATGCGCACGCCGACCGCCCACGCCGAAGAACTCAAGGTGCGCTACGCCTGTGCGCTGGCCCAGCTTGCGCATGCCGAGGAAACCATCCAGGTGCCAAGCGTGGGCGATCGGCCGCCGCGACGGCTGGCGCGGCAGAACCTGGCCGAGGCCGTGCAGCCACGCTACGAGGAAATCTTCGAGATGGTCCAGGCCGACCTGCGTCGCAGCGGGCGCGAGGAACTGGTGCGTGCCGGCGTCGTGCTGACTGGCGGCGCGGCGCGCATGGAAGGCGCCCTCGACCTCGCCGAGGAGATGTTCCACATGCCGGTACGCCTGGGCGTGCCGCAGCACGTCAGCGGCCTGGCCGACGTGGTCGCCAATCCGATGCAGGCAACCGGGGTGGGCCTGCTGCTCTATGGCAGCCGTCGCGATGGCCTGCACCGTGCGCCGGTCGGCGCGGGTGCGGTCGGCGGCCTGTGGGGCCGGATTGCCAACTGGTTCAAGGGCGAATTCTGATGTCCAGGAGCTTGCGCGGAAGGTGCCAGGAAGCACGCAGGGTTGCGCGGGATGCGCGGCCGGGCGTCCGCAATGGACGCCAACCATCGGCACGCCAGCCGGTGTACGAGGATCGGGTGCGGAGCACCACGATGCCGGAACGATAAGCAGACGCGCCAATCACATTTGCGGAGGATGGAAAAATGTTCGAACTCGTCGAAAAACTGGCACCCAATGCGGTCATCAAGGTGATCGGCATCGGCGGCGGCGGCGGCAATGCCGTCGGGCACATGCTGCAGGCCGGCGTGGCCGGCGTGGATTTCATCTGCGCCAACACCGATGCGCAGGCACTCAAGAGCAGCGGTGCCAAGACGGCATTGCAGTTGGGGGGCAATGTCACCAAGGGCCTGGGTGCCGGCGCCAACCCCGAAGTGGGCCGCCAGGCGGCACTCGAGGACCGCGAGCGCATCGTCGAACTGCTGCAGGGCGCGGACATGGCCTTCATCACCGCCGGCATGGGCGGTGGCACCGGCACTGGCGCGGCGCCGGTGGTGGCGCAGCTGGCCAAGGAAATGGGCGTGCTCACGGTGGCGGTGGTGACCAAGCCGTTCCCGTTCGAAGGCCGCCGGCGCATGCAGGTGGCGCTCAAGGGCATCGAGGATCTCGGCCAGTATTGCGATTCGCTGATCACCGTGCCCAACGAGAAGCTCCTCACCGTGCTCGGTCGCGACGTGACCTTGCTGAGTGCGTTCAAGTCGGCCAACGACGTGCTGCTGGGCGCGGTACAGGGCATTGCCGACCTCATCACCCGACCGGGGCAGATCAACGTGGACTTTGCCGACGTGCGCACGGTGATGAGTGAAATGGGCATGGCGATGATGGGTTCGGGCTCCGCCAAGGGCGACGATCGTGCGGTGGCGGCGGCCGAGGCGGCGATCAACAATCCGCTGCTCGACGACGTCAACCTGGCCGGTGCCTGCGGCATCCTGGTCAACGTCACGGCCGGCAACAACCTGACCATGCGCGAGTTCGCCGAAATCGGCCAGGTGGTGCACGAATTCGCCAGCGAGGATGCGACCGTGGTGATCGGCACCGCGCTCGATCCCGACCTCAAGGACGAGGTGCGCGTCACCGTGGTGGCGACCGGGCTCAACCGCGCCGCGCCGCGTGGGGTGGTGCGCGAGCGCGAGCAGGAACCGGCCTCCGCTCCCCAGCGTCCGCCCATCCGCATCGTGCGCAATGCCACCACCGGCGAAGCCGACTATCTCGGCATTCCCGGGCAGGGCATGCGCGCCGAGCCGGCCGAGCGTGTCGCTGCGGCGCCGGTGGCCGAAGCCACGGGGGACTACCTGGATATCCCGGCCTTCCTGCGTCGCCAGGCCGACTGATCCGGGTCGCCATCCCCGCAACGGCGTGCCGGCTGCGGCATGCCGTCGCACCCGCCGTCCTGTGGCGTCAGGACGGCGGACGCGATGCAGGTTCCCGGAGCGGAACGGGCTGCGGCACGTCTGCGCAAGGCGGTGCCAGCCCGGATTGTGGCGTCTGCGGCGTGGCGGTCGCGAACCTGGCCCGGCGGCTGCACGATGCCCGAAATCGGCCCCGTGCACGGCTTCGGTCCGCGTTTCCGGGCCCGACGAGTGTTGCATTGACGCAACACGATGTCGGTTCCATACATCGTTTAACTTTTCTCAACAAAACTGCTGTGCTACGCTCGCCGGCGTTTTGTCAGCCCTGCCCCAGGGGAACCGCACAAGAAATGATCAGACAGCGCACGCTCAAGAACGTCATCAGGGCGACGGGCGTGGGTCTCCACACGGGTGACAAGGTGTACATGACCTTGCGGCCGGCCGCGGTCGATACCGGCATCGTGTTCCGCCGTGTCGACCTGCCGAACCCGGTGGATATCCGCTCCTGTTGCGAAAACGTCGGCGATACCCGCCTTTCCACCACGCTGGTCAAGGGCGATGTGCGCATTGCCACGGTCGAGCATCTGCTTTCGGCCATGGCCGGGCTGGGCATCGACAATGCCTATGTGGATCTTTCCGCGCCGGAAGTGCCCATCATGGATGGCAGCGCCGGGCCCTTCGTGTTCCTGCTGCAGTCCGCAGGCATCGAGGAACAGCCCAAGGCCAAGCGCTTCATCCGCATCAGGAAGACGATCACGGTGCGCAATGGCGACAAGTGGGCGCGCTTCGAGCCGTTCGACGGGTTCAAGGTCGGCTTCTCGATCGACTTCAACCACCCGATGTTCACCAAGCGCACCTCGACCGCCGAGATCGACTTCTCGACCACGTCCTTCGTCAAGGAAGTCAGCCGCGCGCGCACCTTCGGCTTCATGCGCGACATCGAGATGCTGCGCGAACGCAATCTTGCCTTCGGCGCCTCGATGGACAACGCCATCGTGCTCGATGACTATCGCGTGCTGAACGAGGACGGCCTGCGCTACGAGGACGAGTTCGTCAAGCACAAGATCCTCGATGCGATCGGCGATCTGTACCTGCTTGGGCACAGCCTGATCGGCGCGTTCTATGGTTACAAGTCCGGGCACGAGCTCAACAACACCCTGTTGCGCACGCTGCTCGCCGATGCCTCGGCCTGGGAAGAAGTCAGCTTCGAGGACGAGCATTCGGCACCGATTTCCTACGTCCATCCGGCGCAGGCGGTGTAGCGGCACCAGAACGATTACAAGAAACAGGCAATGCGCGGCGGGTGGCTGACTGCAGTATCGCCGCCGCGGGGAATCGGGAGCCGCTCCGCTCCCGGATGGAAGTCAACGCTCGGCGATGGACGCCAGATCGAGGAACAGGGCCCTGAGTTCAGGGTCCTTGACGGTAGTTGCTGCTCCGCGCAGATGGCGCGCAGTGGCTTTGGAAAGAGGGTTTGGCTTTGCCGGTTCCGGGGGAACGGTCGGTAGGGGCGCCACTTTCACGGCAAATCGTTCGACGCCACCGCCCAGGGCGGTGCGGGCTTCGGCCAGCAGCGCCGCTTGATAGCGCCGCAGGCTGCCAGCCCAGGTCGGACTGGACGCCAGGAAGACGATCCGTCCGTTGCGGACGTCCGCGAGCCTGGTCTCGCGCGCGACCGCTGCGGGCAAGAGATGGCGCAGTCGGTCATCCAGGATATCCAGCGCGCGTGCCCGCTCGGCGAGCGCGGCGAGCTGGAGACACTCCGCCGCGGGGCGCATGCCGCGGATGGGTTGCTGGAGCGGATTGCGGCTTGGCGGCATGACGAACACGAACCCGGTGTTGTTGAAGCATGAACATCATTATCGTCCCCGACGCACATACATTGCCACGCAGCATCGATCTGGGCAGTGCGCGTGTGCGTCTCGCCATCGCCGGCATCGCCGGCGCTGCGGCACTCTTCTTCGTCGCCATCGGCGTGGCAATGACCCTGCTCGTGGCCAGTCCGCAACAGCGCGAGCTGCGCCAGGTCGCCGAGCTGCGCAGTACGCTGGCCGCCCAGCGGGCCGAACTGGCGTCCTTCGAGCGCGACGCACATCGCAACCTCGATGCGCTTGCCCTGCAGCTGGGTCAGTTGCAGGCGCAGGCAACGCGCCTGAACGCGCTCGGCGAGCGCCTGACCCAGGCCGGCAAGCTCGATGACGGCGAATTCGACTTCGCCTCCCCGCCCGCCGTGGGCGGCCCGGAGGTCGCCGGCACGGAAACGGGCGCGCCGCTGCCGTTCCAGCAGGGTCTGGACGACCTGCGCGCGGAGTTCGACCGCCAGGCGGCGCAGCTGGATGTGCTCGATGGCCTGCTGCGCGATCGCCAGATCGACAAGGCGCTGTTGCCCACCGGCATGCCGGTGGCGCAAGGCTACATTTCCTCCGGCTACGGCGGGCGTACCGATCCCCTCAACGGCCACGCGGGCGTGCACCTGGGCGTTGATTTCGGTGCCCCTGCGGGCAGCCCGATCCTCGCCGTCGCCGACGGCCTGGTGACCTTTGCCGGCAAGCGCACCGGCTATGGCAAGGTGATCGAGATCGATCACGGCAACGGCTACATGACCCGTTACGCGCATGCCTCCGCGTTCGTGGCGCGGCCCGGGCAGCGGGTGCACGCCGGCGAGACCATCGCCAAGGTCGGTTCGACCGGACGTTCCACGGGCCCGCATTGCCACTTCGAAGTCTGGCGCAATGGGCGCCCGGTCAACCCGATGACCTATGTGCGGACGAGTCGCGTTTCCGCGCATGGATGAAGGTTGAGGGCCCACCCGGCGACGCAGGTGCCGCGCGTCCGGCACCGACGGCGCGGCGCCCGGCCGCCAGTCCGCGAAAACCTGCCGGTCCTGCGCAACGAGGCGTCACCGGCCGGCCGAGCGCGCGTTGCTGCCCGCCCGAATCGGGCGCCGGGGCGCTCGATCGACGTCGGCCCTGGGCCGCATCGGCCGCCCCGCGGCCTGCCGGCGCCACCTTGAAACGCGCCTTGCCCAGCACAAACTGGGTTTTTATTGTTCCAGCGCAGCCGTATGATGACGGGTTCCGTCCGCTGTGCCGGACGTGCCGGCGCCCGCCATGGCGACGCGATTCCCTGTTCCCAGATCGAAGACCTTCCCATGCTCAACAACGTCCTGACGCGCATCTTCGGCAGCCGCAACGAACGCGTGCTGCGCCAGCTTGGCAAGAGCGTGACCCAGATCAATGCCCTGGAGCCCAAGTACCAGGCGCTCAGTGACGAGGAACTGCGCGGCAAGACCGCGGAGTTTCGCCAACGCCTTGCCGAAGGGGCCAGCCTGGACAGCCTGCTGGTGGAGGCCTTTGCGACCGTACGCGAGGCGGCGCGCCGCGTGCTTGGCCTGCGCCACTACGACGTGCAGCTGATCGGCGGCATGGTCCTGCACATGGGCAAGATCGCCGAGATGCGCACCGGCGAGGGCAAGACCCTGGTCGCCACCCTGCCGGTCTATCTAAACGCGCTGGAAGGCAAGGGCGTGCACGTGGTCACGGTCAACGACTACCTTGCGCGGCGCGACTCGGCCTGGATGGGCAAGGTGTATGGCTTCCTCGGCATGACCGTGGGCGTCGTGTATCCGGGCATGGACCACGCCGACAAGCACGCTGCCTATGGCGCCGACATCACCTACGGCACCAACAACGAATTCGGCTTCGACTACCTGCGCGACAACATGGCGCAGTCCAAGGAGCAGCGCTACCAGCGCGGCCTGCACTACGCCATCGTCGACGAGGTGGACTCGATCCTGATCGACGAGGCGCGCACGCCGCTGATCATCTCCGGCCCGTCCGACGAATCGCCGCAGCTCTACGTCAAGGTCAACCGCATCGTGCCGCACCTGAAGCGGCAGGCAAGCGAGCCGAAGGCCAACGAGCCGCCGGTGCCCGGCGACTACTGGGTGGACGAAAAGCAGAAGCAGGTGTACCTGTCCGAGGAGGGCATGGAGAGCGCCGAGCGCCTGTTGCGCGCCGACGGCATCATCGGCGAGGACGAGGGGCTCTACGACGCCCAGCACATCACCGTCGTGCATCACCTCAACGCCGCGTTGCGCGCCAACGCCATCTACCAGCGGGACGTGGACTACATCGTGCGCGACGGCGAGGTCATCATCGTCGATGAGTTCACCGGCCGTACCCTGGCCGGACGCCGCTGGTCCGACGGCCTGCACCAGGCGGTCGAGGCCAAGGAGGGGGTGCCGATCCAGCGCGAGAACCAGACGCTGGCCTCGATCACCTTCCAGAACCTCTTCCGCATGTACGACAAGCTCGCCGGCATGACCGGCACGGCCGACACGGAAGCCTACGAGTTCCAGTCGATCTACGGCCTGGAAGTGGTGGTCATTCCCACGCACCGGCCGATGGTGCGCAGGGACGAAGCCGACATGGTGTTCCTGAAGGCCGAGCCCAAATACCGGGCGATCGTCGATGACATCAGGGAAAGCCACGAGCGCGGCCAGCCGGTGCTGGTCGGCACGGCCTCGATCGACATCTCCGAACTGATTGCGGGCCTGCTCGACAAGGCCGGCATCCCGCACGAAGTGCTGAACGCCAAGCAGCACGAGCGCGAGGCGCACATCGTCGCCCAGGCCGGGCGCAAGGGCGCCATCACCATCGCCACCAACATGGCCGGTCGCGGTACCGACATCGTGCTTGGCGGCAGCCTTGAAGCCGAACTGGCGACGCTGCCCGAGGATGCCCCGCAGGCCGAACGTGACCGCATCCGCGCCGAATGGCAGCAGCGCCACGACGAGGTGCTGGCGCTGGGCGGGCTGCGCATCATCGGCACCGAACGCCACGAATCGCGGCGCATCGACAACCAGCTGCGTGGCCGCTCCGGCCGCCAGGGCGATCCGGGTTCCAGCCGCTTCTACCTGTCGCTGGAAGACAACCTCATCCGCATCTTCATGGGCGATGGCGTGGCGCGCCTCATGCGCATGTTCGGCATGAAGGAAGAGGATGCCATCCAGGACCGCATGGTCAGCCGCCAGATCGAGAAGGCGCAGCGCAAGGTCGAGGCGCACAACTTCGACATCCGCAAGCAGTTGCTGGAGTTCGACGACACCGCCAACGACCAGCGCAAGGTCATCTATGAGCAGCGCAACGAGCTGCTCGACAGCGTCGACGTGGCGCAGACCGTCGCCAGCATCCGCCAGGACGTGTTCATCGACATGGTGCGCAGCCACGTGCCGCGCGACACCATCGACGAGCAGTGGAACATCCCTGCGCTGCAGTCCGAGCTCGCCCAGCAGTTCGGGCTCGAACTCGACCTCATCGGCTGGCTCGATTCCCAGGAGGAAGCCGATGCCGACAGCGTGCTCGACTACGTGCAGGAAGCAGCCGACCGCATGTTCCGCGAGAAGGAGGCGATGATCGGCTCGGAGATCATGCGCGGGCTGGAAAAGCACGTGCTGCTGAGCGTGCTCGACAATTGCTGGAAGGAACACCTGGCCAACATGGATTACCTGCGCCAGGGCATCTACCTGCGCGGCTATGCGCAGAAGCAGCCCAAGCAGGAGTTCAAGCGCGAGGCCTTCGAACTGTTCGAGGCCATGCTCGGGCGCATCAAGCACGAGGTGGTCGAATTGCTGGCGCGCGTGCGCATCCGCAGCGAAGACGAGATCCAGGCACTCGAGCAGGAACAGCGCCGCCTGGCCGAGGCCCAGGCGCGGGTGATGCAGTTCCAGCATGCCGAGGCGGCCAGCCTCGCCGCCGCCGCGGTGGGGGCCGGCGAGGGCGTGGGCGAGGCCGGACCCGCGCCGATGCAGATGCCGGTGCATCGTGAAGGACCCAAGATCGGCCGCAACGACCCGTGCCCCTGCGGTTCGGGCAAGAAGTACAAGCAGTGCCACGGCAAGCTGGCCTGAGGCCGCGCGCCGCGCCGCCTTGAGCGCCCCGCCGCTGCAGGTCGTCGCCGGCGTGCTGCGCGACGCGCATGGGCGCGTGTTGCTGGCCGAGCGCCCGCCGGGCCGGCACCTGGCCGGCCTGTGGGAGTTTCCGGGTGGCAAGATCGAGCCGGGTGAGCTGCCGGTGGATGCGCTGGCGCGCGAACTGCGCGAAGAAGTGGGCCTGGTCGTGGAATCGGCGCGGCCGCTGATTTCCGTGCCGCACCGTTACCCGGACCTGCAACTGGTGCTGCATGCCTGGCAGGTGACCGCCTGGTCGGGCAGGCCCCGCGCGCACGAGGGCCAGCGTCTGGCGTGGCTTGATCCCGCGGCCCTCGATCCTGCCCACATGCCGGCCGCCGACCATCCGGTGATCGGCGCGCTGCGCCTGCCGGATCGGTTCCTGATCACGCCCGCGCTGCCACCCGGTGAAGCGGATGTCCTCATGCACGGGATCGAGCGGGCCTGTCGGATGGGCGTGGGGATGCTGGGCTTGCGCCTGCCGGGCTGGCCGCGCGAGCGACAGGCAGACATCGCGCGCGCCGTGCGCGACCTCTGCCGTGTTCACGCCACGGTCGTGCTGCTGGAGTCCGACTGGCAGTTGGCGGCCATTCTCGGGCTCGATGGCGTGTATCTGCCGGCCGCGCCTGCGGCCACGCTCCTGCAGCGGCCCCTGCCGCATGGGAAGCTGGTCGGCGTGGCCTGCGCCGACGCCAGCGCACTCGCGCACGCCGCCGCCATCGGTGCGGATTTCGCCGTTCTTGCCCCGCTGTTCGCAGACCCCGGCGCTGGCCAGTCCGCGGCCCTGGGCTGGGAGGGCTTCGAGGCGCTGGTGGCGCGGGCGAGTCTGCCGGTGTATGCCGGTGGCGGCCTCGAGGCGGATGACATCGACGCCGCGCGCATGGCCGGAGCACAGGGTGTGGCGGCCACGCGCGGGTTGTGGCCTGGCACGCTACCCGCATAAGCCCGGTCTGCAGGGCCGGACGTTCACCGCGACCGCCGCCGCGCCTGCCTGCTAGACTGCGGCGGTTTTCCGCTGCGGGATTGCCATGGCCGATCAAGGTGCACAAGGCTTGCTGTCGCCCTTCCTGCGCCGCCAGCGCATGGCGGCGGCGCGGCCGTGGCTGCAGGGAAGCGTGTTCGATTTCGGCTGCGGTTCCGGCGCACTGGCCGCGGGACTCCCGCCAGGCGCCTACTGTGGCCACGATGCCGATCCGGCCGTGCTGGGCCTGGCGCAGGCGCGCCACCCGCAACACCGGTTCGTTGCCGAGGTGCCGGCGAGCGGCGACTGGGACACGGTGGCCTGCCTTGCCGTGATCGAACACTGCGCCGAGCCGGCCGCGTTCCTGAGCCGCCTGGCGGCCCTGGCGCGAGAGGGCGGGCGCATCGTCCTGACCACGCCGCATCCGGCCTACGAGATCTTCCACGACGCGGGTGCGCGCATCGGCCTGTTCAGCCATGATGCCAGCGAGGAGCATGAGGTACTGCTCGACCGTGGCGCCCTGCAGGCGCTGGCAGATGCGGCGGGGCTGGCCATGACCCATTACCGGCGCTTCCTGTTCGGGGCCAACCAGCTGTGCGTACTGCAAAGGACCTGAGGGGCAGCCTGTGCGCGGCGCCGGCCCATCTCCGGAGTGGAGCAGCGTCATGAAGCTCATCATCCAGATTCCCTGCCTCGATGAGGCGCAATCCCTGCCGCACGCACTGGCCCAGCTGCCGCGCGCGCTGGAGGGCTGCGCCACCGTCGAGTGGCTGGTCATCGACGATGGCTCCAGCGATGGCACGGCGCAGGTGGCGCGTGCCCATGGCGTCGATCACGTGATCAGGCACCCGGTCAACCGCGGTCTTGCCGCCGCCTTCATGACCGGTCTGGAGGCGTCACTCGCGCGCGGTGCGGACATCATCGTCAACACCGACGCGGACAACCAGTACGACGCACGCGACATCGAAGCCCTCGTGCGCCCCATCCTCGAGGGTCGCGCCGAGATGGTGATCGGCGCGCGCCCGATTGCCGCCACCGAACACTTTTCCTGGCTGAAGAAGAAGCTCCAGCACCTCGGCAGCGCGGTCGTGCGCCTGGCCAGCAACACCCGCGTGGACGATGCGCCCAGCGGCTTTCGCGCCTTCCACCGCACGGCCGCGCAGCGGCTCAACGTCTTCAGTTCCTACACCTATACGCTGGAAACCATCATCCAGGCCGGGCACAGCAACATCCACGTGCTCTCCGTGCCGATCCGCACCAATCCGGACCTGCGCCCGTCGCGCCTGGTCAAGAGCATCGGCCGCTATGTGTGGCGCTCGGCCTCGACCATCGTGCGCATCTTCGCCACCTATCGGCCATTGGCCTTCTTTTCGCTGGTGGCCAGCTTCTTCTTCCTGGTCGGTCTGCTGTTCGGTGGCTGGTATCTCGGCCACATGCTGACCGGCGAGGGCAGCGGCCACGTGCAGTCGGCCGTGCTCGCCGCGGCGTCGATCACCATTGGCCTGATCGTCTTCATGCTCGGATTCCTGGCCGACCTGCAGTCGGTCAACCGCCGCCTGCTCGAACGCATCGACTGGCAGCTGCGCCAGCTCGTCGAAACGCGTGAGGAACGCGCGCACGATCTGTCGGGCGACGCGCCGCCGGCGGCCAGGCGACGCGCGTGAGTCACGGCGGCGAGGCGGGCGGGCCCAGGCAAGGCGGGTCAGCATGCGCACATGGCTGACGGCGCCGGGTAGCAGGCGCTTCGTCAAGGTCGCCGGCGTCCTGCTGGTCCTGGTGGCAGGCGCGTTCCTCGTGCGCCGGGCACTGGCGCTGGGTGGCGCACTCGGCACGGGCCTGGCCGATATTCCCCCATGTGCGCTCGCATCTGCCTTCGCGGTGTATGTGCTCGGTGCCCTGCTGCTTGCGCTGGCCTGGTGGCGGCTGGTCGGCCTGGCTGCCGGGCGGGCCTTGCCTGCACGCCCGTTGCTGGTGGGCCACCTGCGCGCCCAGGGCGCCAAGTACCTGCCCGGCAACGTCTTTCATCTGGCCTTCCGGCATGTGTCGGCGCGCCGTCTTGGGGTGGGCCATGCGGCGCTGGCCTTGGCATTGGGCCTGGAGTCGCTGCTGGTCATCACCGCGGCGGCGATGCTCGGGCTGGGCATGGCCACCGATCCGCGTGTCGTTGCATTGGCGCCCTGGGCCAGGCATCTGGCCTGGCTGCTGCCGATATTGCTGGCCCTGGCCTGGTGGGGCAGTGGCGCGGTGGCCAGGCGCACCGGCCAGCCCGCGTTTCGGCCTGGCCGCCGCGCGCGTGGCCTGGCCGTCGCGCTCGGCCTGTACCTGGGCATGTTCGTGCTTTCAGCCCTGTCCCTGCGCCTGCTTGCGGCCGATCCGGATGCGCTGCCGTTGCTCGCCTGGTGTGGCTGGCTGGCGCTGGCCTGGATGATCGGCTATGTCACCCCCGGCGCGCCGGCCGGCCTGGGTCTGCGCGAGGCGGTGCTGGTGCTCGGCCTTGGACCGGTGTTCGGCGAAGCCGGCGCGCTGGTCCTGGCGCTGGCCTACCGGCTGATCAGCGTGGCTGCCGACGCCCTGCTGGCGCTGCTCGGCCTGGCCCTGCGCGGGCCGCGCAGCCCCGCGGACCCGCCTGCGCCGGATCAGGTTGCGGCCAGCGCCAGGTAGCGCCGGTGCAGCGCCCTGACCGCGGCATCGAGCTCGGCCAGGCTGCCGGTATTGTCGATCACGTCGTCGGCGAAGCTCAGGCGTTCCTCGCGCGAGGCCTGGGCATCGAGGATGCGATCGGCCAGTTCCGGCGTGCTCAGGTCGCGCGCGATCAGGCGCGCGCGCTGCACCGCGCGCGGCACGTCCACCACCAAAACCCGATCGACCCACGCGTAGTCGGCGCGGTGCTCGTACAGCAGGGGTACGACCGGCATGGCATAGGGCGCCCGGATGTCCGCCACGCGCTGACGCAGGACGCTGCGCACGCGTGGCAGGATGATGCCTTCGAGGCGGCGACGTTCGTCCGGATCGTCGAACACCCGCGCGCGCAGGGCGCGCCGATCGAGCCGGCCGTGGGCATCGAGCACGCCGGGACCGAAGGCGGCGACGATTTCGGCCAGCGCGGGCTGGCCCGGCGCCACCACCTCGCGTGCGATCAGGTCGGCGTCCACGATGGCCGCGCCAAGCGTGGCGAAACGCTCCGCGAGCGCGGACTTGCCGCTGGCGATGCCGCCGGTGAGGGCGACGCTGAAGGGCCTGGAACTCATCTCGATGCGGATCGGCGGGGCGTTCCAGCATAGGCAGGTGGCACGGGCAGCTCAATGCACGCCGGAGCGAGCGGCCGCGCCTCGCAAAGCGTTACCATTGCAATTTCCATCTCCGGCCCAGGTACTGCCATGTTTCCCCAGGATGCGCGCATCGAAGGTTATGACCCCGAACTTGCCGCGGCCATCGCCGCCGAGCGCCAGCGCCAGGAAGACCACGTCGAACTGATCGCCTCGGAAAACTATGCCAGTCCGCGCGTCATGCAGGCCCAGGGCAGCGTGCTGACCAACAAGTACGCGGAAGGCTACCCGGGCAAGCGCTACTACGGCGGCTGCGAGCATGTCGACGTCGCCGAGCGCCTCGCCATCGAGCGGGTCATGGAACTGTTCGACTGCGACTACGCCAACGTGCAGCCGCATTCGGGCTCGCAAGCCAACCAGGCCGTGTATTTCGCCTTGCTGCAACCGGGCGACACCATTCTCGGCATGAGCCTCGCCCATGGCGGCCACCTCACCCACGGCGCCAAGGTCAACCTGTCCGGCAAGCTGTTCCACGCCGAGCAGTATGGCGTCAATGCCGAGGGCCTGATCGACTACGACGAAGTCGAGCGACTGGCCCGCCAGCACCGGCCGAGGATGCTGGTAGCCGGCTTCAGCGCCTATTCGCAGGTGGTGGACTGGGCGCGCATGCGCCAGATCGCCGATGCGGTCGGCGCGCTGTTCTTCGTGGACATGGCGCATGTCGCGGGCCTGGTTGCCGCCGGTGTCTATCCGAGCCCGATGCCGCATGCGCACGTGGTCACCTCGACCACGCACAAGACCCTGCGCGGTCCGCGCGGCGGCATCGTGCTGGCGAAGAACGCCTCCGAGGACCTGGTCAGGAAGATCCAGTCCATCGTCTTCCCGGGCCTGCAGGGCGGCCCGCTGATGCACGTCATCGCGGCCAAGGCGGTGGCCTTCAAGGAGGCGCTCGAACCGGCCTTCACGACCTACCAGCAGCAGGTGGTGAAGAACGCCCAGGCGATGGCGAAGACGCTGATCGGGCGTGGCTACCGCATCGTCTCCGGCGGCACGGTCAACCACCTGATGCTGATCGACCTGATCGGCAAGCCGCTGACCGGGAAGGATGCGGAGGCGGCGCTCGGCCGGGCCAACATCACCGTCAACAAGAACGCCGTGCCGAACGACCCGCAAAAGCCCTTCGTCACCTCGGGCCTGCGCATCGGTACACCGGCCGTCACCACCCGCGGCTACCTCGAAGCCGATTGCATCGAGCTGGCCGACTGGATCGCCGACGTGCTGGATGCACCCGCGGACGAGGCGGTGCTGGCCCGCGTGCGCGACAAGGTGACCGCCCAGTGCCGGCGCTTCCCGGTGTATGGCTGAGAGGGGCGGAGAATCGGGAAGGGGAAATCGGCAAGCGCATTGGCCGCTTTCCGCGCCGACCGGCCACCCTTCAGGCGCGCTGCCGGTATTGCCCTGCAGCGGGATGGCCAACCCGCTCGATAACCGGTTCGCCGCGCGACCTGCTGCTGAACCATTCCCGAATTCCGAGTCCCGGTTCCCGTCCAAATGCACTGCCCGTTCTGCCAGCATCCCGACACGCGCGTGATCGATTCGCGCGTGTCCGACGATGGCGCCACCATCCGGCGCCGGCGCGAGTGCGAGCAGTGCGGGGAACGCTTCAACACCTTCGAGACGGCCGAGTTGAAGCTCCCGAGCGTGGTCAAGAGCGATGGCCGGCGCGAATCCTTCGATGAAGCCAAGCTGCGCACCGGCTTCCGGCGCGCCCTGCAGAAGCGGCCGATCGGCAGCGAGCAGGTCGATGCCGCGGTGCGCGCGGTGATCAGTGCCTTGCGCCGCGGCGGTGAGCGCGAGGTGCCCAGCCTGCGCGTCGGTGAACTGGTGATGGAGGAACTCAAGCGTCTCGACCATGTTGCCTACGTCCGGTTCGCCTCGGTCTATCGCAGCTTCGAGGATGTGCAGGCCTTCCGCGAGGAGATCGAGCGCCTGGAGCGCGACCTGCCGGGCGAAGGCGTGCAGTTGACGCTGCTCGGCGAAGCCGCGGTGGTGCGCGGCAAGGCCGACAAGCGTTGAGGCCAGGCGGGCGCGTGCACCTCCTGCTTCCCGCACATGCGCTGCCGAAGAGGCCGCCCGCCCCGCCCCGCGGGCCGGCGGCGCCGACGCCGGCAGGCAAGGCCGGCAGCCAGAGCATTCCCCAATGAAGGCAGGCGCGCTCGACTACCTGCACATGGCGCATGCCCTGCGCCTGGCCGAGCGTGGCCTGCACACGACCCAGCCCAATCCACGCGTGGGTTGCGTGATTGCCCAGGGCCGCGACGTGCTGGGCGAAGGCTGGCACCAGCACGCCGGCGGGCCGCATGCCGAAGTGCTCGCCCTGCGCGCGGCCGGCGCGCGTGCCCGCGGCGCGACCGCCTATGTGACGCTGGAACCCTGCGCCCACTTCGGGCGCACGCCGCCGTGTGCCGACGCGCTCGTCGCGGCCGGCATCGCCCGCGTGGTCGTTGCTGCAGCGGATCCTTCCCGGCGCGCGGGCGGCGGCAGCGCCCGCCTGCAGGCAGCCGGCATCGCGGTGCAGACCGGCCTCATGGACGCGGCGGCGCGCGAACTCAACCGCGGCTTCTTCAGCCGCATCGAGCGCGGCCGCCCGTGGTTGCGGGTCAAGCTGGCGATGAGCCTGGACGGGCGCACGGCGCTCGCCAACGGTGAATCGAAGTGGATCACCGGCACCGCCGCGCGTGCCGACGTGCAGCGCTGGCGCGCCCGCAGCTGCGCGATCCTGACCGGCAGCGGCACGGTGCTGGCCGACGACCCGGCGCTGACCGTGCGCCTGCCGCCGACCGCCGCCGAGGGCGTACACCGGCCCCTGCGCGTGGTACTCGACCGCGCCCTGCGCACCCCACCCGGCGCGCAGGTCGTCGATGGCAGCGCGCCGACCCTGATCCTGCACGCGCTGGATGCCGTGCCGGGTGGCCGTTTCGCCCAGGCCGAATGCCGCGCGCTTGAAAGTACGCCGACCGGCCTCGATCTGCAGGGCGTGCTGAGCCTGCTGGCGGCACGGGACATCAACGAGGTGCAGGTCGAAGCCGGGGCCACGCTGTGCGGTGCCTTGCTGGCCGCGCACCTGGTTGATGAATTGCTGTTGTACGTGGCGCCGGTTCTGCTGGGTGACCAGGCGCGCCCGCTGTTGGCGCTGCCGCCGCTCTCGCACATGGCCGACCGCTGGCGTCTGCGCGTGGTCGAGCAGCGTCAGGTCGGCGCGGATCTGCGCCTGTTGCTGCGCGCCGCCTGATCGCCGATCGGCGGCCCGTTCGCTGCCGGTGCCCCGGGGAGAAGAGATGTTCACAGGAATCGTCCAGGCAGTCGGCAAGGTCGTGGCGCATGCGGCGAACGGCGATGCCGCGCGCCTGGTGGTCGACTGCGCCACGCTCGATCTTGCCGATGTCGCCATCGGCGACAGCATCGCGGTCGCCGGCGTGTGCCTGACCGTGGTCGGTCGCGACCAGGCCCGCTTCAGTGCCGATGTGTCGGCCGAAACCCTGCGCCTGACCACACTCGGTGCGCTGGTCGCGGGCGATGCAGTGAACCTGGAGAAGGCCCTGCGCCTGGCCGATCGGCTCGGTGGGCACCTGGTTTCCGGCCACGTGGATGGCACCGGAACGGTCGTGCGCATCGACGATGACGGCGCCGCGCAGCGCTGGACCTTTCGCGCGCCCGCGGCGCTGGCGCGCTACATTGCCGTCAAGGGCTCGATCTGCGTGGACGGCGTCAGCCTGACGGTCAACGCCGTCGCCGACGATACCTTTGGCGTCACCCTCATTCCCCACACCCTGGCCGTGACCACGTTCGGCTCCAGGCGCGTGGGCGATGCCGTCAACCTGGAAGTGGATCTCGTCGCGCGCTATCTCGAGCGCCTGCATGGCGAGCGCCTTGCCGGAGCACCACGATGAGCTTTGCCACCATCCCCGAACTGCTCGCCGACATCCGCGCTGGCCACATGGTGGTCATCGTCGATGACGAGGATCGCGAGAACGAGGGCGACCTGATCATGGCCGCCGAGCAGGTGCGCCCGGCCGACATCAACTTCATGGCCCGCGAGGGACGCGGGCTCATCTGCCTGTCGATGACCCGCGCACGTTGCCGCCAGCTCGGCCTGAAGCCGATGGTGGACATCAACACCTCGCCCCACCACACCAACTTCACCGTCTCCATCGAGGCCGCCGAGGGCGTGACCACCGGCATCTCGGCGCATGATCGCGCGCACACCATCCGTACCGCCGTGCGCGCCGACGCCGGGCCGCAGCACATCGTGCAGCCGGGGCACATCTTTCCCTTGGCATCCACCCCCGGCGGCGTGCTCGCGCGTGCCGGCCACACCGAGGCGGCCAGCGACCTGGCCGGTCTTGCCGGGCTCGAGCCGGCCGGTGTGCTGGTGGAGATCCTCAGCGAAGATGGCACGATGGCGCGGCGCCCCGAACTGGAGGCCTTTGCCGCCCGCCACGGCCTGAAGATCGGCACCATCGCCGACCTCATCCGCTACCGGCTGGAAACCGAGAAGACCGTCGAACGCGTGCACGAGGCGGAGGTCGAGACCGAGTTCGGCGCGTTCCGCCTGGTGGCCTATCGCGACCTGCTCGCGCGCGAACTGCATTTCGCGCTGGTGCGCGGGTGCATCGACGATGGTGCGCCGGTGCTCACGCGTGTGCACATGCGCAACACCCTGTCCGACGTGCTGCATCTCAAGCGCGCGGATCTGGGCCTTACCGCCACCGCGGCGCTGCGACGCATCGCCGGCGAGGGGCGTGGCGTCGTCGTGGTGCTGGCCGGCGACGATGGCAGCGAGGCCCAGCTGCTGCGCCTGCTCGGCGACCCCGGCGAAGCGGAGGCGGATCCGGCGCAGTGGCGCCGCCTCGGGCTTGGCGCGCAGATCCTCGCCGACCTGGGCGTGCATCGCCTGCGCGTCATGGGCACGCCGCGCAAGCTTGTCGGCCTGGCCGGCTTCGGCCTCGAAGTGGTGGATTACGACGAGCCCGATCCGGTCTGATCGGCGGGATCCGCGCCGCCGTGGTACTCATCAATCAGGTACAGCGGCCGCTGCTTGGCTTCCATGTAGAGCCGGCCCAGGTACTCGCCGATGATGCCCAGCGCCATCAGCTGGATGCCGCCGAGGAACAGTACCACCACCATCAGTGACGGATAGCCTGGCACCGGATCGCCGAACCACAGCGCCTTGCCCAGCACCCACAGGCCGAACAGGAAGGCCGCCAGTGCCGCCAGGATGCCGACATAGGTGGCGATGCGCAGCGGCGCGGTGGAAAACGAGGTGATGCCCTCGATGGCGAAGTTCCACAGCCGCCAGTAGTTCCACTTCGACTGTCCGGCGTGGCGTGGATCGCGGTTGTACACCACGGCCTGCTGGCGAAAGCCGACCCAGGTGAACAGTCCCTTCATGAACCGCTGGCGCTCGCGCACCTGGCGCAGCGCCTCCAGCGCGCGCCGCGAGAGCAGGCGGAAGTCGCCCGTATCGCGCGGGATCGGCGTGCTCGAAAGCCGGCCCATCACGCGGTAGAAGACCGCGGCCGTCATCTTCTTGAAGCCGGTTTCACCGGCGCGCGTGGCACGCGTGCCATAGACCACGTCGCAGCCGGCGCGCCAGTGCTCGACGAAGCGCGGAATGAGTTCCGGCGGGTCCTGCAGGTCGGCGTCGATCACCACCGCGGCGTCGGCATCGACGTGATCCAGGCCGGCGGTGAGGGCGAGTTCCTTGCCGAAATTGCGCGACAGCCGCAAGGTTGCCACGCGGCCATCCGCTGCGCGCAGCGCACACATCACCGCCCAGGTGTCGTCGCGGCTGCCATCGTCCACGTAAAGCACCGAACAGGCCAGATCGAGGCTGTCGAGGACCGCGGCCAGGCGCGCGTGGAAGTCACGCAGGCCCACGCCCTCGTTGTAGGCTGGCACGACGACGGCGAGCGAAGTGGGCGGGTCGATGGCAGGCACGCGTGCATGCTAGCCGGTTCGCTGGCGCTGCGGAATTGCGCCGGAACGCGCCTTGCATGCGGCAACCGCCACGGCTACCGTGACCGGTCGTTTCCATGTCCACGGGTCTGGCCCATGCGGCACCGTTCTCGCCTGCGCCGATGCGCGCCATTCGCGCACGTACACTTCGGCCATGTCTGATGCCATGCCGGCCGCGCTGGCCGCGCGCCGGCAGCGCGCGCAGGCATACATCGCTGCGCGCAACCTGCCGGCTGCCATTGCCGAGCTCGAAGCGATGGTGGCCGCCGAACCGCGCCTGCCGGAAGTCTGGCTGACCCTGGCACGCCTGGCCCAGGGCGAGCAGCGCTTCCGCGCGGCGGTCGAATACGCCCGCAATGCCGCAGCGGCGGTGCACGAGTCCGGCGACTTGCGGCTGCTCGCGGACGCGGCCCTGCTGCTGCAGACCCTGGGCGAATCGCTGCTGGCGGTGCGCCTGATCCGGCTTGTCGATCCGGCCCGGCCGGAGATCGTGGCAACCGCCGACCGCGTCGGCCAGTGCCTGGGGCTGGCGGATTTCCACGCCGAAGCCTTGCAGGTGCTCGATACCGCCATGCGCCTGCGCGAGCCCACGCCGGCGCTCTCGTTCATGCGCGCGACCACCCTGCGTCACCTCGGTCGCGGGCCGGAGGCGACGCAGGAATACCAGCGTTGCCTGGCCCTCGCCCCGCACCATGCGGCGACCATGCTGATGCTGGCCCAGCACGACCGCCGCAGCGACGCGGCGGGGCAGCTGGCGCGCATCCGCCAGGCATTGGCCAATGCAGGTGGGCGCGAAGACCTCGACACCGCCACGCTCTGCCATGCGCTGTTCGTGCACCTGGATGCCCTCGGCGAGCACGCCGCCGCCTGGGACGCGCTGATGCGTGGCGCGGCCATCAAGCGGCGCAGCCTCGCCTGGCAGCCGCAGCGCGATGCGGATCGCATCGCGGCGCTCCGCGAGGCCTGCCAGGGCGGTTTCCCCGAGCGGACGAACGGCAGTGCGGACGCGCCACTGCCGATCTTCATCGTCGGCCAGCCGCGCACCGGCACCACGGTGCTGGAGCGCATCCTCGGCAACCACAGCCAGGTGGCCTCGGCCGGCGAGCTCAACGATTTCCACCTGCAACTGTGCTGGCAGGCCGACCTGCTGGTCGAGCACGTCGATCCACTGCTGGCGCGCGCCTGTGCCGATCTCGACTTCGCCGCCATCGGCCGCGGTTACCGCCAGCGCAGCGGCTGGCGCGCGCAGGGCAGGCGCTTCCTCGTGGACAAGCTGCCGGGCAACTTCTGGTACGCCGGCTTCATCCGCAAGGCCCTGCCCGAGGCGCGCATCATCTGCCTGCTGCGCGATCCGCTCGACACCTGCCTGTCCAACCTCAAGGAATTGTTCGCCGGCTCCGTCTATCCCTACAGCTACGAACCACTGGAAGCCGCCGCACACCACGTGCAGTTTCGCCAGATGCTCCAATACTGGGACGAGGTCATGCCGGGCGCGGTGCTGACCGTGCGCTATGAAGACCTGGTGCGTGATCCGGCCACGACCGCGCGCGCCGTGATGACGCATTGCGGTCTGCCCTTCGAGCCGGCCTGCATCGACCTCACGCGCAATGCCGCGCCGTCCGCAACCGCCAGCAGCTCGCAGGTACGCGAAGGCATCCACACCCGGGGCGTCGGTGCCTGGCGGCGCTACGCCGACCAGCTGGCATCCGTGCGCACGTATCTGCAGGCGCACTTGCCCATCGAGGCTTTTGCGGCTGCGATGCCCTGAGCCGGTGTCCAGGCACGGGAAGCCGCCGTTGCCGGGGCAGGTGACCTGCGCCGGAAAGTCGCTGGGCCCCGGCCGGCGCCGGGGCGACGATGCTGGCGCGGGGTGTCGCGCGTCGTGGGCCGCGGCTGACGGGTGCCGCTGACCATTGCGCAAGGCGACGGGCCCGCAGGCCGGCGCTGCGCCGCTGGCGCGCCTTACTGCGGCAGATACGCCGCACCGCCCAGCTGGGCCGCCTGGCGGCGGATCCACGCCGCGCGCCGCAGGACGTAGGGCGAAGGGCGATCGACGTGCAGGCGGGCGGGATTGGGCAGTACCGCCGCCAGCAGCGCCGCCTGCTGCGCATCCAGGTGTGCGGGGGCGCTATGGAAATAGCGTCTGCTGGCGGCCCCGGCGCCGTAGATGCCCGGGCCGAACTCGGCGATGTTGAGATACACCTCCAGGATGCGCCGCTTCGGCCACAGCGCCTCGATCAGCACGGTGAAGTATGCCTCCAGGGCCTTGCGCACGAAGCTGCGACCGTTCCACAGGAACAGGTTCTTCGCCACCTGCTGGCTGATGGTGCTGGCGCCGCGCAGGCGCTCGCCATCACCGGCGGCGGCAAGGGCGTCCTGGATCGACTCGAGATCGAAGCCGTGGTGGAAGGGAAACTTCTGATCCTCCGCGGCGATGAGGGCAACGGGCAGGGTGCTCGCCACCGCGTCCCATGGGGTCCACTCGTAATGCAGTTCGAAATCCCGCTCGCCGGTGAGGCGGGCACTGATCCACGCTTCGAGCATCATCGCCGAGGCGGGCGGCGGCACGAAGCGGAGCAGCGCTACTGCGACGATGCCGAGCGCGACCCACGCGCCGAGTGCCAGCAGCAGCCAGCGGCCCAGGCGGCGGGGCAGGGAGCGGGCTTTGCGTCTGGCCAAGGGCAGATCCTGCGCACGCGGGCCTGCCATTGTACGAAGGCCGGGAAGCGAACCGGCGCGCAATCCCGCGCCGGTTCGCCACGCACTGCGCTGGCGCGCGATGCGTCAATCGTTGACGGTGCAGATGTAGCCGCCGGGACCCGCCGCATCGAAGCCGTTCGCGAAGATGACATCGGTGCTCGGCACGCTGCCGTCGCCGATGCTCACCTCATCGAGCAGGAAGCCGAGGTAGCCACTGGCCGGATCCGTGGACATGCGCCAGCGGATCTGCACGGTCTGGCCGGCATAGCTGGACAGGTCCGCCGCGAACGGCTTGAACACCGCCGTGGCCGTGTCATTGCCGGGGTCGGCGTTCGAACTGGCCGTGCTGACGCCGCTGAATGCGCCATGGCTGGCGGCAAAGCCGCAGGCATTGATCGGCGGATTCATGGTCTGGCCGAAGTCCGATGGATAACCGCCGTCCGGGGCGAGATCCAGCCAGGTGGCGCCGCCATCGGTGGAGATCTCCATCACCACGCCGTCCCACTGGTACTCCAGGTTGTACATCGCCTTGAAGTTCAGGTGGGTGTCCGGCGCCAGCGTCAGGGGTGGGGTGGTGATGCTGGCACAGGTGGCATTCGGGTAGGGCTGGTCGTCGGCGGCATTGCGGTAGCTGAAGGCGCCGTTGCTGGCGTTGCTGTCGGTGATCTGCCAGGGCGCCTGCAGGTTCATGTAGGTGTGCGTGTCCACGTCGTCGAGGAAACGTGCCGGATCCGGGCCGTCGATGCCGCTGGGCGTCACGTTGGCGACGCGCGACACGGGCGAGGCGTTGCCGAAGCTGTCCACCGCCCGCACGCGGTAGTAGTAGGGTGTGCCGTCGGTGACATCGACGTCGATGAAGGCCGGCGCGGCGAGCGCGCTCGCCACGACCACGGGCGCGCCGAAGTAGGGGTCGGAATCGCGCTCCACCTGGTAGCTGATTCCAGTCGAGGTTGGACAATTGGCTTGTGCCGCGTCCCAGGCCAGTTCCACGCTGCACTCGCTGGCGGCGCCATTGGCCATCAGCGAGGAAACCTCCAGGCTGGGCATCAGGGTGCAGACGTCATCGGAGATCACGTCCACGCAGTTCGACACTTCGCCTTCGACGTCTTCGTGCACGCCTCGCACCTTGTAGGCGTACATGAAGCCGCCGATCGTGCTGTCATCGACCAGCGGGCTCGCTGCGCCGTTTGCAACCATGCGGAACGCGCCCGGCGGCGTGAAGGCGCAGCTGCCCCTGGCGCGGTAGAGCTGGAAGGCCTGGGCGCCGGCCGCGGCGCTGAAGCCGACCGCCACGCCCGCCGCGCCGTTGCTGCTGGCACTCACCCCGGTCGGGGCCGGAAACGGCGTCGGGTCAGGCAGCGCGAAGCCGCCGGAAACTGCCAGTGCGTAGCCCTGCGCATCGGAGCCTTCGGTGCCGTTGCCAGGCACGGAAGTCGCCTTCACGCGGAACGTGTAGCTGCCGGCCGCCGGGGTGTCGAAGCGCACCGCTTCGACGGTGTTCTTCGCGTCGGCGCTTCCACCTGGCGTGGAAACTCCGTTGCTGAACACGTTGCCGAAATAGGTCGTGGCGCCGGGGCCGACCACTTCGAGGTCGAGGTTGTTGATCAGTGTGGAGGCCGCGCCGGGGACGGCGTTCGGGTCGAACCACACCAGGGTCGCGCGCAATTCGACGCCCGCCTGCACGTTGTCGATGAAGTATTCGTTGACCTGGCCGGTCTTGAGCCCGGCTGCGTTGGGGCGCTCGAACAGGCGCAGGCGCCGACTGTCGTCGCCGCCCGGCAGGGTGTCGTTGAACCACAGGTTCCCGTCCAGCCAGGCACGGCCCCAGCCGGTGCCGTCGTTGGGCCAGCTGGTGCTGATGGTGTTGGTGCCGTTGAGCAGCACCGCCTTCACGGCCGCACCGGTCGGGTCGTAGGCGTCCGCCGCCACGCGCTCACCGCGCGGGTAGAAGCCGTCGGCGAAGAACTGGCGCGCCAGCACGGCATTGCCGGTGATGGTCGGCGAGGCCATCGAGGTGCCGGACATGCCAGTCGTGGCCGGCGCATTGATGGTGCCGTTGACCGTGCCGCTGTTCCTCGCCGAGATGATCGAACTGCCGGGTGCGGCGATGTCGGGTTTGAAGCGCCCGTCGCGGGTGGGTCCGCGGTTGGAGTAGCTGGCGCGCACAAGACTGCCGCCGTGGCCAAGCGCCGCCACCGCCAGCGAGTTCTTGGCATTCGCCGGGGAGCCGGTCGCCATCGTGCCTGCCACGTCGTTGCCGGCGGCGACCACCACCAGCAGGTCCTCGTTGGCCCAGGTGGTGCGGTCCAGTTCGGAGTCGTTGCCTTCGTAGCGTCCGCCGGTCTTGGCGCCCCAGCTGTTGTTGTGCACGCGCGCGCCGCCATTGAAGGCCTGCTGCAGCGTGCCGCCGAAGTCGTTGATGATGATCGAGCTCGCCGATGCCGGCCCGGCGTCCTGGAACAGGAGCTGGGCGCCTGGCGCCATGCCGTCGGCCAGGTCATGGTTGGGCAGCAGCGGCGAAGCGGGAAGATAGGTGTTGCCGCCAAACGTGCCGGCGGCGTCACCGAGCACGGTGCCGGTGACGTGGGTGCCGTGGCCGGAAGAATAGTCGTAGTCGATCGGTCCACCCGGCTGCAGCCAGTAGGCGATGATCTTGTTGTCTTGGTAGAGCGTGCCGATGTCGGGCAGCACCGGCGGCGGGTTTTCGGAAAAGGTGACCGCGGTATGCGGTCCGGCGCCCTTGTCGAGCTGGGTGAACCAGGCCGCATTCGGGGTGGTGCCGCTGTCGGCCACGGCGGCGATCTGGCCGGTGCCGGTGATGCCGTGATCCCACAGCGGGGCCGGGCCGCAGATGGCGCCGCTGCCTGCGCAGTTGCCAGTGCTGTTGCCCTGAATGGCGCCGACGCTGGCCGAGTTCTGCGTCGTGGTGGGCGTCCAGGGCGATACCGACACCACGCCCTCGATGCCGCTGGCGACCTTCAGCAACGTGTCCAGGCTGGCCGGGCCGGTCGCGGCACGCACGTAGGGCAGGGCTTCCGCCCGCGCACTGCGCACGGTGATTTCCACGCCGGGCACCTTCTTCTCGAGCTCGGCGGCCATGGCCGCCGAAGACACGCCGGCAAAGGCGTCGATGCGGATCTCGTAGCGGCCATCGGCCTGCAGTGCCGTCGATGCCTCGCGCTGGGCGATCCACAGCTGCGGATCGAGCTTCAGGGCCGGCTGCAGGAAGTCGGCCCAGCGCACGGCCGGGTCGCTGCGCAGGGTGCCCAGCCCGCCTTGTCCGAGGCGCACGTACCAGGCGTTGTTCGGCAGATAGTTGAGGAAGGCCACGCCCTGCACCGTCAGCGCACGCCGGGCATGGGCCATCTGGGTCGCGTCCTTGAACTGCACGATGGCGTAGGACGACAGTTTCACCGGCGCGGCCGCACCGACCTGCTGCGCTTCGATCACCTCGGACAGCGGGTCGAACACGCCGGCGCGCAGAATGAGGACGTCGGGATTGCCGCGCGCAGCATCGATTGCCGCCGGCGAGGGCAGGGCGGCGGCAAGCGTGGTGGGGCTGGCGGCGCAGGCGGCACCGCTGGCCAGGGCCAGGGCCAGCGCGGCGGCAAGGGCGGTACGAACGGGCTTGCGGTTCATGTGATTCCAGATGATGGGCGATTCCCCGGGGCCGGTGAGTATGCGGCTCTCTTGCGGGCGCGACAATCAGGCCTTACATGACGGGAACATGACTGCGCCGACGGCGGCGTGCGACAGCGTGCGCGCGTTCGCTGTTAGTTTTCCGTGAGGAGCGCTATCATCAGGCGTGTGGCCCGCTGAACTTTTGGCCATCTGCGCGCTCCCTGATGGGGAGCCTGGTTTTCGTGCCCTGGTCGCCGGATCGATGAAATCGCGTCTTGCCCTCGTCCTGTCGCTGTCGCTGGCCCTCATCCCGTTTGCGGGTGTGGTCGCGGCACCGCCGTCGCTTGCGCCAACCGCGCAGGCCCCGGCGCGACCGCTGGTCGAGCAGTTGCTGGGGCTGGACATGGCGCTGCCGGCGGGTGCCGATGCGATTCCGGTACTGCCGATCTGGTCGGGTACCGATGGCCAGCTGCTGGCGGTGGTCGCCCTGCCGCAGGCCTGGATTGCCCCGGCGGTGGGGTCGACGCCCGGCTACGCCGGACCGTCGGACTGGCAGCTGGCGGGGACCGAAGGATCCGGCGCAGGCCTGCGCTGGCAGTTCGGCAACGGCATGTACGCCGATGCCCTGCTGGGGCGCTACCAGGCCGCTACCGGCTGTGAGGCCACGGCAACCTGTTTCGTCGGCGAGGGTTCCGGCCTGACGCTGACCGGCCTGCTTGGCCTGGGCTGGTCGTCGCCGGAGGCGCGGTTCGACCTTTCCTATGGGCTGTCCTGGCTGCAGGCCAGCGAATCGACCCAGCCATTCGCGTTGCCGCAGCAGGCGACCAACTGGCTGCCTGCGCTGGCCGTACCCGGCACGCAGGGCTATGCGCTCGATGCGGAAACGGCCTTCTACGCCCAGGGGCGCTGGCACATCAGCCACGGGACCGCCATGCATCTTGGCGCCAGCCTCGGCCGCAGTCGGCTCAGCCCGCTGGGCGCCTTCAATGCGGGTGCGCCCGGCCTTGACCTCGACCAGCTGTCGCTCAGCCTGGGGCTGGATGCCGGTTCGCTGCGCGGCGCCATCGTCGGTCACGTCGTACGCAGCGACGACCCGGCGCTGCTTGGCAGGGGCTGGACCGCGCTCGATCTCGGCATCTCCTGGCGCACGCCCTGGAGTGGCGAGCTCAGCGTCGGTGCGCAGAACCTGTGGAGCACGCCGAGCAAGTCGCCGCGCGAAGCCGACCTGCAGGGGCGCACGCCGTACATCCAGTACCGGCAGGATCTCTGAGCGCGTCGCGACTCCCCGTTGGGCGCCGCGTGCGTGGCGTCGGGGCGGGTGCGCGGGCCCGGGCCAGGGGCAGCAACACCCCTCGCACAGGGGGATTTCCCGGAAACTTTACGTCTTGCGCTGCACTGCGACACGACGATTTCGACTTAACATGTTGATTGTTAAGAGAAAAATAAAAATGTTAAGGCGATGCTCGGGGATTCCCAAAGCGTAAGAATCTTGTTAGTATCGCCAACTGCCGAGGGTTTTGGTGGGCCGGTTTGGTCGTTCCCAGGGAGGGGACAGCACATTGTCCCGAGCTGTGACACAACTCTGACGTTGGAGAGTGAAATGAATTTAATCAGCAACGAGCTTTTCAAAGCCGTGCGCTATGCGTTGTATGCCAGCGCCACCGCCGCGGTCGGTCTGACCGCCATGCCGGTGATGGCGCAGGACGAAGGCGGTCAGCAGCTGGAGACGATCACCGTCACCGGTTCGCGCATCCGCAAGGCAGACGTCGAAACGGCCCAGCCGATCGTCGTCCTCGATCGCACCACGATCGAGCACCAGGGTTTCAGCTCGGTGGCCGACATCCTGCAGAACCTGACCGAAGCGGGTACCCCGGCCATCAGCCGCGCCGACGTACTGGCCTCCGGTGAGAACGTCGGTGGCTACTACATCGACCTGCGCAACCTGGGTCCCAACCGCACCCTGGTCCTGGTCAATGGCAAGCGTCTCGGTGTGACCACCGACGGCCTGGCCGACCTCTCGCAGATTCCCATGGCCGCCATCGAGCGCATCGAAGTCCTGAAGGACGGCGCTTCGGCCATCTATGGTTCGGACGCGATCGCGGGCGTGGTCAACATCATCACGCGCAAGAACTTCGACGGCTTCGAGGCCAGCGCCTACGCCGGCCAGTACGACAAGGACGACGGCGCCAAGCAGATCTACTCGATGACCATGGGCGCGCACAGCGACCGTGGCTCGGTCACGATGAGCGCCGAGTACTCGAACGAAGACCCGGTGTGGGCCAAGGATCGCTGGTTCAGCGCCCTGCCGCAGGGTCCCTACCACCCGACCTCGGGCTGGACCGTCGTTTCGCAGATGGGCAACTTCTTCATGCCGCCGGGCTACTGCTCCTCGGGCCTGTGCGCGCTGAATCCGGGTGGCGATCCGGCCAACCCGGCCGACTGGCACAACACCGGCGCCGGCGGCGGCATCAACGACCGCTCGGATGCGAACTACGAGATGATGCTGAACACCGGCATCGAGCGCAAGGCGCTGTTCGTCAACGGTGAATACAGCATCACCGACAACGTCAAGTTCTCGACCGACCTGCTCTACAACAAGCGCTCCACCACCCAGCAGGTGGCGGGCTATCCCTTCCAGCCGGCGTTCTACATGCCCTGGACGCTGCCGGAAGACGTGGTCGCCATCGGCCTGTCGCCGGAGAGCTACTTCAACCCGACCGGTGAGCTGGTGTACTTCTACCGCCGTGGCTGGGAAGTGCCCCGCGTCACCAAGAGCGACCTCGAGACCTACCGCTTCAGCGGCACCCTCGAAGGCAGCTTCGACATCGGCGACCACACCTGGAACTGGGACGTCGGCGGCTTCGTCAACCAGAACGATCTGGTCAAGACGCAGCGTGGCGACTTCAGCCTGGTCGGTCTGACCGGCGCGCTGGGCCCGTCGTGGCTCAACCCGTCCACCGGTCGCGTCGAGTGCGGTACCGGTCCGGACAATGCGCTGCCCTACGGCAGCTCGCCCGGTTCGTGCGTCCCCTGGAACCCGTTCATCCCTGCCACGGTGCCGGGCTCGATCACGACGCAGAACCCGAACGGCATCCCGGGCCCCGGCGGTCCGAACTCGCTGTCCGATCCGACCCTGCAGGCCTACCTGTTCCCGTTCTACCACGACACGGGCCGCACCAAGACGATCGACTACAGCGCCAACATCACCGGTTCGGTGTTCACGCTGCCGGCGGGTGATCTCGGTGTCGCGGCGGGCTATGAGTACCGCAACGAATCCGGCAACTTCGTGCCGGACGCGTTCAGCCAGGCGGGTCTGAGCACCAACCTGTCGGCGGGTCCGACCGGTGGTCGCTACCAGATCGACGAGTACTACCTCGAAATCGACGTGCCGGTCCTCAAGGACCTGCCGCTGGCCCGCGAGCTGTCGTTCAACGTCGCTGCGCGCTACTCGGACTTCTCGACCTTCGGTGACACCACCAACGGCAAGTTCAGCCTGACCTGGAAGCCGATCGACGACCTGATGATCCGCGGCAACTATGCCGAGGGCTTCCGCGCGCCGACCATCGGTGACCTGTTCGGTGGCATCAGCGGCACCTTCGACTTCTACACCGATCCGTGCGATGCCAGCCATGAGGCGAGCACCAACCCGGCGGTCGCGCAGCGCTGCCAGCAGGGCTTCGGTGGTCAGGCTCCGGTGCCGGTCGGCTTCGTCCAGCCGGGCCAGGGCGGTTCGCCTTGCGATTCCTTCCCCTGCCAGACCGGCGTGCAGTTCTTCGCCGGCGCCAACCCCACGCTGCAGCCGGAAACGTCCACCAGCAAGACCCTGGGTGGCGTGTACAGCCCGAGCTGGTTGCAGGGTCTGGATCTGAGCCTCGACTGGTACAAGATCAAGATCAAGAACACCATCGGTGGCGACACGGTCAGCGGCATGCTGCACGACTGCTACGTCCTCGGCGTTGCCAGCCGTTGTTCCCCGTCGCTGTTCACGCGTGATCCGAACACCGGTGCGGTCAACTACGCCCTGCGTGGTGGCAAGAACGCCGGTTGGGACGAGACGGAAGGTTGGGACCTCGGTGTCAACTATCGTCTGCCCGAGTTCTCCTTCGGTCGCTTCATGGTGCGTTGGAACACCACCTACGTCGATCACCTGAACTCCAAGGCCGACGATGATCCGTCGACCCCGCTCAGCCACTCCACGAGCTGGGGCGGCAACTTCCGCATCCGCTCGAACGCCACCCTCGACTGGACGCTGGGTGACTTCGGTGCCACGTGGACCTCGCGCTACTACTCGGCGATGAAGGAATCGTGCTCCTGGGACAACACCCCGCAGGGCGGCCCGGAGTGCAACATGCCGGGTCACTGGGAGGAAGGCGTGCAGTTCAACGCCAATCAGAAGGGTGCCAACACCTTCCACGACCTGCAGGTCCGCTACAACGCGCCGTGGAATGCGACCATCTCGGTCGGTGCCAACAACGTGTTCGACCATCAGGGTCCGCTCATGTACTCCGAGCCCAACTCGCAGTACAAGTACTACGGCGGCTTCGACATCGGTCGGTTCTACTACGTCCGCTACAACCAGAAGTTCTGATCTGACTCTGGTGTAAGACCTTCAACGGCCCCGGCAACGGGGCCGTTTTTTTTATGTGCACGCTGGGCGATGCCGCACCCTGCGGCGTGCTGCAACGCACTCGCCCATGCCGCGGCTTCGGGGCGCCGCGAGCGACCGTGGCACGCCGCCGGCTGCGTTCCCGGTGCGCAGCGGGTTCGCCGGCCCTCGCCGGGCCCTGCCATGCGCTGGCCTGCCGCTGGCGACCGAGCCGGGCGGCGTGTCCATGGTTGCGCCGTCGCTCAAAGTAGGCATAATGGCCGGACGATTCAGTGTGCGTTTATGTTGAGTGGCGACGTGATGTCGCTGCCGTCCAGCTGCCAGGATTCGGGGGGAATCCAGCTTGAATCAATACCTTGAGACACCTTGAATCTTACGTCTTCGGCTCCGGCCGAAGGCGCGCCTTGTCGTGGGTATTCCCGGGCTTCGGCCCAATCGTTGGATCTGGGAGAGTCGGCATGAGAGCGTTCTGCGGGAAATTCTTGGCGGTGATGGCGGCAGCCGGCGGGCTCATGTTGAGCAGCACGGCGTTTGCCGCCTTCCCCGACCCCTATTGCGTACGCGGCTACGGTAGTGGCGTCGAGCCGATCACCAAGGTCGAAATCGACGGCATCAGCAATACGAGCCCCGCGGCGACCGGCGGCATTGCGAACGAAGACTTCACAGCCATCGTCGGCCAGTTGGCTCCCGGCGCCGGCTACCCGATCGGCGTGCAGGGCAACAATGATGGCGGGTTTACCGCCGCCGTGGCCGTCTACTTCGACTGGAACCAGAATGGCACGTTTGATGCCGGTGAAGGCTATTACGTCGGGGCGTTGACTGGTTCGACCGGTACCGATGGCCAGACAGCCTCTACCGTCATCCCGGTGCCCGCGGGTGCCCTGCCTGGCCCGACGCGCATGCGCGTGACCAAGCAATACACGACTACACCGAACCTGGCTGCGGCCCCCGCCTGCGGCACGACCGGCTACGGCCAGGCCGAGGACTACACGGTCAACATCGATCCGAACGCGCCGGTGCCACCGACCCTCGCCATGGCGATTGCGCCGGACACGGCGCTGGTCGGCACGACGGCCACGCTGACGATGACCCTCGGCAACACCTCGGCGAACCCGGCCAACCTGACCGCCGACTTCACCACCGCCTTGCCCGCCGGTCTTGTGCTGGCGACCCCGGCCAATGCGAGCACGACCTGTTCGGGCACGTTCACCGCGGCGGACGGCTCCAGTGCCATCACGCTGGCGACGGGCGGCGCCATCCTCCCCGGTGGCTGCACCATCACGGCCGACATCGTCGCCACCGCTCCGGCACGCTACGACGTCGCCGCCGGCGCACTCAGCACCGACCAGGGCTCGGGCCCGGCCACCAGCGCCGAGTTCCTCGCCTATACGACGGGTCCCGGTGGCGTTGCCTATTCGACCGGCTTCGAATCGCCATTCACGCCGGGCGCGCTGACCGGCCAGCAGGGCTGGTTTGCGCGCGCATGGAACGTGGCAACGGTTACCCCGGCCAATGGCGCGCAGAACATCCGCGCGTCCAGCCTTGCCAGCCCGACCAGCACCACCTACCCGCTGGCGATCTCGCCGGACTTCGCTGCCAGCACCACCCGCTTCGCCACGATCAGCGCGAACCTGCGCCTGTCACGCACCACCAACGGCGCGAACTGGCGCTTCAACCCGCAGGATCCGGATGCGGGCCTGGTCACCACCATCGTGCAGTTCAATCGCGCTGCCACGCGCGACATCCAGGCGATCGTGTTCGATGCCAACGGCGCCGGTACCTTCACCAATACCGGTGCGCAGTGGCCCGTCGACACCTACTTCAACTTCAAGGTGATCGTCGACCGCACCAATGGCGCGCTCAAGATGTGCGTGGACGGCAGCCAGATCTACGAGGATGCCAGCGGCAACGGCACCGCCGGCCACGACATCATGAACCTGGCCATCGCGCAGGTGACTGGCAGCGGCCAGACCGCCAACAACACTTTCGACGTCGACGACGTGCTGGTTGAATACCAGACCACCAACGACTGCGTCGCGCCGATCGTGGTGACCCACACGGTAACGCCAAGCGTGGGCACGCCTTCGGGCACCATCACGCCGGCGACCCCGCAGACGGTCAACGACGGCGACACCACCACGTTCACGCTGGCTG
>Ga0265293_10000592_pt1 | contig 85234 bp, 84 predicted proteins | sample Munlanlewell138R_FD_192505 | JGI IMG/M metagenome (GOLD analysis project Ga0265293, IMG submission 192505) | Leachate microbial communities from a municipal landfill in Southern Ontario, Canada - Leachate well 138R | ecosystem: Engineered > Solid waste > Landfill > Unclassified | place: Canada... | reverse complement strand
GGGTTGGTGCACGGTTTAGTAAAACTGGGTGATCTTTAACCACTTCAGATAAACACTCCCAAACTTCATTTGTTTTTTGATCTATCATCTTTTTAGCTTGCTTAACTGTTGTTGCGTAACCTTTCTCTTCTAGTCTTGCTAAAAGGTGAGGTTTAAAAAGCTCTAGTGCCATTAATTTTGGAAGTCCACACTGATCCATTCTAAGTTTTGGGCCAACGACTATTACAGATCTTCCCGAAAAGTCAACCCTTTTTCCAAGTAAGTTTTGTCTAAATCTTCCCTGCTTACCTTTAATGATCTCTGATAAAGATTTCAAAGGTCTTTTATTTGCACCCTTTACAGCATTTGCTCTTCTTCCATTATCAAAAAGAGCATCAACTGACTCTTGAAGCATTCTCATTTCGTTTCTAATGATAATATCGGGTGCATCAAGCTCCATCAGTCTTTTTAATCTAGAGTTTCTATTTATTACTCTTCTATAAAGATCATTAACATCTGAAACAGCGAATTTTCCACCATCAAGTGGAACTAAAGGCCTTAAATCTGGTGGCAAAACTGGAAGAACAGTTATCATCATCCATTCAGGTCTATTTCCACTATTTAAAAATGATTCTACTACCTTTAAACGCTTAACAATAGTCTTTTTCTTTGCTTCAGAGTTAGTACTTTCAATCTCTTCTTTTAACTGATTTAATAGATCCACTAAGTCCAAATCAGCTAGTAAATCTCTAATAACCTCTCCACCCATTCTAGCTTCAAAACCAGTTCCATCAAATCGCTGAATTAAAGATTGATACTGCTCTTCATTTAAGACATCATATTTTTCAACTTTTTTAGTGTTTTCATTGTCGTAATATGCCTCACCTGATCCTTCAACTATGTATGCTTCATAGTAAAGAACTCTCTCTAAATCTTTCATCTTAACACCAAGCAAGGTTCCAATTCTACTTGGCAAGGAGTTTACGTACCAGATGTGCGCCACTGGAGCTACAAGCTCAATATGCCCCATCCTAGATCTTCTTACCTTCGTACTTGTTACTTCAACTCCACATTTTTCACACTTAATGCCTTTGTAGCGCATCTTTTTATACTTACCACAAAGACACTCATAATCTCTTATAGGCCCAAATATTTTTGCACAAAAAAGCCCATCTCTTTCAGGCTTTAGTGTTCTATAATTGATAGTTTCAGGTTTTTTTACCTCTCCATAACTCCATGAAAGAACTTTTTCAGGACTAGAGAGTCTTAATCTAAAAGCTTGAAAATCTCTAGGCCTACTCTCTTCATTTATCTCAATGGGCTCTAATTGTTTCATCTTCTTCCACCTCATCATAAATCTCAACATCAAGAGCTAATGACTTTAACTCATTAGTCAAAACATAAAAAGTTTCTGGAATTCCAGTTTGAGGAACATTTTCGCCTCTTGTTAGCGCTTTGTAAGCCGCTACCCTTCCTTCAACATCATCTGATTTTACTGTTAGCATCTCTCTTAAAGTATGTGCAGCTCCGTATGCTTCAAGCGCCCACACTTCCATCTCTCCAAATCTTTGCCCTCCAAAAAGAGCCTTTCCACCAACAGGTTGCTGGGTTACTAAAGAGTATGGCCCAGTACTTCTTGCGTGAACTTTTTCATCAACTAAGTGGTGAAGTTTTAACATGTACATATATCCAACATTTACACGCTCTTTCATCTTCTCACCAGTTCGCCCATCATACAAATCAACCTTGCCATCCATATCTATTTTGGCTAACTCAAATAGTTTTGCAAACTCTTCTTTATTTACCCCTTCAAAAATTGGAGTAGCAAACTTCACCCCTTTTGACCAATCTCTTGCATACTCAAGTAAGGTTTCATCATCAAGCTTATTGATAAAGTTTTTGGCATCTAATAGTTTTGCAACTGAAGAGATTTCAATCATTTTAGCTCTTAAGGTTTTAATCCATTCACCTTTTTTCTCTTCAAAAATCTTTAAAACTTGATCTCCTAATCTTTTCCCAACTAAACCTAGATGAGACTCTAAAATTTGACCAATGTTCATCCTTGAAGGAACGCCTAATGGATTTAACACCATATCAACTGCTTCGCCACTTTTTAAATATGGCATATCAACATCAGGTACAATCACAGAAACAATACCTTTATTTCCATGTCTTCCTGCCATCTTATCGCCCACTTTAATCTTTCTTTTTGTGGCAATATATACTTTTACAAGCTTTACAACTCCACTTGGCAAAATATCATCTTTTTCTATGATATTTAGCTTCTCATCATGGTTTTGTTTTAACTTTTTCTTCTCATTTTGGAAATATGTTTTAAGCTGCTCATAATCATTTTGAATCTCCTCACTAAAAGCTTTTACAAGGACATTTAAAGCAAATCTATTCACTTGAGCTAAATCTTCTTTATCTACTAAAGATCCCTTTTTATAAGGTTTTTTATTTATCTCTTGATCACTTTCAAGTTTTGCTTTACTTAGTAAAGAGTTGATCCTATACATCTCTTCTCTATCTAAAACAAGAAGTTTATCATGATGCTCTCTATCTAAAACTTCCTTCTCTTCTTCATATGCCCTTACTGCTCTTGGATCTTTTTCATACCCTTTTTTAGTAAAGATTTTTACATCAACTACCACACCCTCCATAGATGGTGCAGCGTATAAAGATTTATTTACAACATGTCCAGCTTTTTCACCAAAAATTGCCCTTAAGAGTCTCTCTTCTGGAGTTGGTTTTACTTCACCTTTTGGAGTCACCTTTCCAACAAGAATCATCCCTGGCTTAACATGTGTTCCAATCTTAATAATCCCACTATCATCAAGATGAGCTAACTCTTCTTCTTTAACATTAGGGATATCTTTTGTTATCTCTTCAACCCCATCTTTAAGCTCTCTTGCTTCAATTTCTCTTTCGTAAGTGTGAATGCTAGTAAAAACATCATCGCTAATCATTCTCTCACTTAAAACAATAGCATCTTCAAAGTTGTATCCATTCCAAGGCATCAATGCAACCATTACATTTCTACCAATGGCAAGCTCTCCCATATCCATGCTAGGCCCATCAGCTATCACTTCATTCTTAGCAATAACTTCGCCTTTTTTTACTATGGGTTTTTGTGAAAAAGTTGTATTTTGGTTTGTTCTTAAGTTTTTTTCTAAACTATAATGATCTATAAAAGCGCCATCTTCATCTTCGCCTAAGATATATATATTTTTATTATCAACCTTTTCTACAACTCCAGCTCTTCTTGCTTTTATGGCTTCCCACGCATCTCTTGAAGCAATCTTTTCAACCCCAGTTCCTACAATTGGTGCGCTTGAGCTTAAAAGCGGCACTGCTTGTCGCTGCATGTTTGAGCCCATTAATGCACGGTTTGCATCATCATGCTCTAAAAATGGGATGAGTGAAGCTGCGACACCTGTTATCATCGCTGAGTTTAAGTCAATTAGTGAAACTCTATTTTTATCAGTTAATACAATCTCACCATCAATTCTAGCTTCAATTAAATCTTCTACAATTTTATTATTCTCATCAAGTTTTGTTGATGCTGGCGCAATAACAACTCCCTCTTCTTGAGTAGCAGTTATATAGACAATCTCATCAGTAACAACTCCATCTACTACTTTTCTATATGGAGCTTCTACAAAACCTAAATCATTAACCTTTGCATAGGTTGCTAAAGTATTAATAAGTCCAATATTTTGCCCCTCAGGAGTCTCTACTGGACAAATCCTTCCATAATGAGTTGGGTGAACATCTCTTACCTCAAATCCAGCTCTTTCTTTAACTAAACCACCCTCACCAAGAGCTGATAGTCTTCTTTTATGAGTGATTTCACTAAGTGGATTTGTTTGATCCATAAACTGTGAAAGTTGTCCACCAGTAAAAAACTCTAAAATAGAGCTAGTTATCATTTTTGAATTAATTAAATCATGCGGCATCAACTCTTCAATACTTCCGCTAAGCGCGGTAAATTTATCTCTAATTGATTTTTGCATTTTAATTAAACCATTATGAAGCTCATTTGCAAGGAGTTCTCCGATGCTTCTAATCCTTCTATTTCCTAGATGATCTCTATCATCAATGTGCCCTTGTCCATTTTTAACTTTAATTAAATATTTTGCTGTTTTTAATATATCTTCATTAGTCATTACTGTTACAAATTCAGGGACATCTAAAGAGAGCTTATGGTTCATCTTCATACGGCCGACTTTTGTTAAATCATATCTTTCTGGATTAAAAAATAGATCATTTACAAAAGCTTTTGCAGCCTCTTTAGTAACTGGCTCTCCTGGCCTCATAACTTTATAGATCCTAATGGCAGCTAAATCATTCTCATCTTCAACATTTTCAGTCTGTCTTAATAGCTTTAATGTTTCAGTATCTGCTATAAAAGAGTTAATAATCGCATCATCAACCCCAGCAGCTAAATCATTCGCTATTTCGATATTTTCGCAACCAAGCTCAATAATTTTTACAAGTTTATTCTCATCTAACTGGGTTAAAGTCTCATATATTACCTCTCCGCTCTCACTATCGATGATTGGAGAAGCTAGGAATCTATTTATTAAAATTTCAGTTGGATACTCAATCCACTCCACCCCATCTTCAATTAACTTATCCGCTCTTTTTTTAGTTAATCTTTTTCCTGCACTTAAGATAAGATTTCCATCTTTATCTTTTAAGTCAAACTCCACTCTACCAACAAAGCTTTGTGGATCAAACTTCATTAAAAATTTATTCTCTTTTATCTGCAACTCTAGCACTGGATAAAATAGTTTTAAAATATCTTGTTTGCTATACCCTAATGCTCTAAAAAGTATTGTTATTGGAACTTTTCTTCTTTTATTGATTCTAACAAATAGTGTATCTTTAGCATCATATTCAAAATAGAGCCAAGAGCCACGATCTGGTATGATTTGAGCAGTATAGATTAGTTTATTTACAACAGTAGAAGACTCCTCTTCTTTAAAGATAACTCCAGGGCTTCTATGTAGTTGATTTACTACTACTCTTTCTACTCCATTAATTATAAATGAAATCCTATCTGTCATCATAGGAATTTCTCTAATAAAGATTGATTGTTCTTTTATATCTTTAACACCTGATTTTTCACCAGTTTTTTCATCCTTATCCCAAAGAATAAGTCTAATATTCATTCTTAAATTTACTGAATAGGTAAGTCCTCTTTCCATACACTCTCTAACAGTGTATCTAGGTTTGCCAATTTCACTACCAGCGTACTCTAAAGTAAGTCTATTTTGAGGATCATGAATTGGAAATATAGATTTAAATACTTTCCCAATCCCACTCTCGGTTTCACTTTCACAAACACCTAAAAAGTGTTCGTAGCTTTTTTGCTGTAGTTGAAGTAGGTTAGGAACATCAATTTGCTGAGGAACCTTGGCAAAATCGACTCTAAGACGACTTCCGGATTGTAAGCTATTTAGCATGTGCATCTACCTCGTAGTATAAAGTTTTAGAAGAAAAGTGGTTAAATTTGCCAAAAGGCAAAGAATTGTTTTTACCTAGAACTTGATGCTCTAGGTAAAAATAGTTACTTAAGCTCGACGCTAGCGCCTGCCTCTTCAAGCAGTTTTTTAGCCTCTTCAGCCTCTTCTTTAGTAGCTCCCTCTTTTAAAGTTGTTGGGGCTCCCTCAACTGCATCTTTTGCCTCTTTTAATCCAAGGCCTGTTAATGTTCTAACAGCTTTAATAACATTGATCTTTTTAGCACCTGCATCTTTTAAGATGACATCAAATTCAGTCTTCTCTTCAGCAGCTTCAGCAGCAACAGCAGCGCCACCACCTGCTACCATTACTGGTGCAGCAGATACGCCAAATTTCTCTTCAAACTCTTTAACTAATTCACTAAGTTCTAAAACAGATAAATTAGAAATGTACTCAAGTACATCTTCTTTAGTAACAGCCATTTATTTCTCTCCTTAAGCAGATTCTTCTTTTTTTGCACGCAGTGCATCAAGGCCAATTGTAAAGTTAGCAATTGGAGCTTTCCAAACTTGCAACAACATAGCGATAAGCTCTTCTTTAGATGGCAATTTCGATAGTGCTTCTACTTTTGCAACATCTTCCATAGATCCACCAATATAGGCAGACTTAATAGTGAAAATTTGATTTTTTTCTGCAAACTTTGAAACAACTTTTGCAACATTTAACTGATCATCGCCCCAAGCTAAAATATTTGTATCTTTTAGCTCAAAGCCTTCAACTCCTGCCTCTTTTAAAGCAATGGTTGCTAAAGTATTTTTAACAACTTGTATTTTTACATTTGCTTCTCTTGCACTTTGGCGTAAGGTTTCTAAATCTATAACCTTTAAGCCTTTATATTCGCAAGCTACGATAGCGTCGGAGGATTTGAATCCTTCAGTTAATTCTAAAACAATTTTCTCTTTTTCTTTGCGAGTCAACTCTTCTCCTTTCCGACTGGTGATTTCAAGTAGAGCCAGATATTCTGAATTAAGCTACGCCTCTACTGTCTCCAATCAAAGATTAACTATTTTAAATCTATCAACTCTTGAGTATCAATTTTAACTGATGGACTCATAGTTAATGATAGTGCTGCATTTTTAATGTATCTTCCTTTTGCAGCAGAAGGTTTGTGTCTATTAATTGCTTTTACAAAAGTAGTTAGGTTTTCGCTTAAATTTTCTACACTAAAGCTAGCTTTACCAACTCCAGCATGAATATTTCCTTGCTTATCAACTCTAAAGTTTACCTGACCACCTTTAGCATTTTCAACAGCTTTTGCAACATCCATAGTTACTGTTCCAGTTTTTGGATTTGGCATCAAGCCCTTAGGCCCTAAGATTCTACCAACTTTACCAACTAATCCCATTAGATTTGGTGTAGCAATTAAAACATCAAAATTAATATTTCCAGCTTGAATCTCATCTACTAAATCCTCAGCTCCAACAATCTCAGCTCCAGCGGCTTTTGCTTCATCTGCTTTAACATCTTTAGCAATAACAGCAACTCTAACGCTCTTGCCAGTACCTGCTGGAAGAACTACTGAGCCTCTAACCATTTGATCAGCATGTCTTGGATCAACATTTAAACTAAGCGCTATTTCAACTGTTTCATCAAATTTTGCTGAAACTAGCTCTTTTACTAGGCTAGTTGCTTCACTTAAACTATAAACTTTCTCAATATCAACTTTTTGCAATAATGATTTAAATCGTTTTGATTTTTTAGCCATTTTTATCTCCGCACTATTTTGCTTCCGCCTTACCCTGGCGGTAAAGGGTTTTTTATTCGACTATTTCAACACCCATACTGCGCGCGCTACCTTCAACAATAAGCGCAGCAGCATCTTTATCTTTAGTGTTCATATCCACAATTTTTCTCTCAACAATCTCCATAACTTGAGCTTTCGTAAGCTTTGCCACTTTATTTTTAAGTGGGTTATCAGAGCCTTTTGTAAAACCAGCACTCTTTTTAATCAAGTCTGTTACTGGAGGTTGTTTTGTGATGAAGGTAAAACTTCTATCTGCATAAACTGTAATTACAACAGGAACATTAAATCCCATCAAATCTTTTGTTTTTTCATTGAAAGCTTTACAAAACTCCATTATATTGACACCTTGTTGTCCTAAAGCTGGACCAACTGGTGGTGATGGATTTGCTTTACCTGCTGCGATTTGGAGCTTTATTTCACCAATCACTTTCTTAGCCATTAACTATCCTTTTATTAAACTATTTTTTCAACTTGTGAGTATAAAATTTCAACTGGAGTACTTCGTCCAAAAATTGATACATTTAATCGAAGTTTTCCATGCTCCATATCATACTCTTCTACAATGCCAGTAAAATTTGCAAAAGGCCCTTCTGTAATTCTTACACTCTCACCCTCATCAAAATAGATTTTTGGCTTTGGTGCACCTTTTTTCTGGGCTTTTTCTAAAATCAAGGCTATATCGCTCTCACTTAAAGGTGTAGGTTTTTTAGCCTCACCAATGAAGCGACTCACTTTAGGTAAGGATTGTATTTTGTGCCAAAGAGTTGTATCTAAGTCTAAACAAGCAAAAGCATATCCTGGATATAGGCTTCTTTCAGTTATTTTTTTCTTTCCATTTTTTACTTCAATCACATCCTCAGTTGGAACAATTATCTCTTTTAATTGGTTTTCTATGCCATTTTGTTCAACTAATGTTTCAATAGCATTTTTAACACTCATTTCACTGCCAGCATAAGTTTGAATAGCATACCATTTATAGTTCATTGCTCTTCTCTTATAGGGCTGATAGTGCAAAAGACATAATTACATCAATTAAAGCTAAAAATAGCGACACAATAGTAACAACAATAAAGACAGATATAAAAGCATTTCTTATCTGCTCTTTTATTGGGAAAATAACTTTACTCAATTCTGCTCGTGAAAGTCTTATATAACTACTTAGTTTTTCCATTAAAATACCATCCTTTGGTGGCAGGGCAAGAGGGATTCGAACCCCCAACCATCGGATTTGGAATCCGGAGCTCTACCGTTGGAGCTATTGCCCTAAGCTTAAGTTAAATCCCTTTTTGGAATTTAACTTTTTAATTTTACCTCTTTATGCAAGGTATGTCGTCTTAATCTTGGTGAATACTTCTTTGTTTCAAATTTTTCAGTCATAGTTTTACTATTTTTTGTAGTAGTATAATTTATATCACCACTCTCTTCACACTTTAAACCAATTTTAATTCGCATAAATTATCCTTAATAAAAACTCTGGAGAGTCTCCTCTCCAGAATAGATTATTTTACTATTTTTGAAACTACCCCTGAACCTACTGTTCGTCCACCTTCACGAATTGCAAATCTTGTGCCCTCGCTTAGTGCTACTGGAGCAATTAAAGTAACATTAATCTTTAAGTTATCACCTGGCATAACCATCTCAGTACCTTCTGGTAGAGTAATTGAGCCAGTAACGTCAGTTGTTCTTACATAAAACTGTGGTCTATAGTTATTGAAAAATGGAGTGTGTCTTCCACCCTCTTCTTTTGATAAGATATAAACCTCTGCTTCAAATTCAATGTGTGGAGTAATTGAGCCTGGTTTACATAAAACCATTCCTCTTTCAACATCTTCTTTCTTAGTTCCTCTAAGTAAGATACCGCAGTTATCTCCTGCTTGTCCTTGCTCCATCTCTTTTCTAAACATTTCAACGCCAGTAACTGTAGTTTTTTGAGTATCTCTAATACCTACAATTTCTACTTCTTGTCCAACTTTGATTGTACCTTTTTCAATTCTACCTGTAACAACAGTTCCACGGCCTGCAATTGAAAAAACATCCTCAACTGGCATTAAGAAATCTTTTTCAGTATCTCTTACTGGAGTTGGGATAAAGCTATCTACACTATCCATTAATTCTAAAACTTTTTCTGCCCACTTGCCTAAAGTTCCAGTTTTAGCTTCTTCTAAAGCTTGCAAAGCTGATCCAGCTACTATTGGAGTATCATCTCCTGGGAAGTCATATTCGCTTAATAGTTCACGAATTTCCATCTCAACTAACTCTAAAAGCTCCTCATCATCAACCATGTCTGCTTTATTCATAAACACAACAATGTATGGAACTCCAACTTGACGAGATAGCAAGATATGCTCTCTAGTTTGTGGCATTGGGCCATCCGCAGCAGATACAACTAAAATAGCACCATCCATTTGAGCAGCACCTGTAATCATATTTTTTACATAGTCGGCGTGACCTGGGCAGTCAACGTGTGCATAGTGTCTATTATCAGTTTCATACTCAATGTGAGAAGTAGCGATAGTTATACCTCTTTCTCTCTCTTCTGGTGCATTGTCAATCCCAGCATAATCTTTAAACTCTGCATATCCTTTAGTAGCAAGTACTGCAGAAATTGCAGCAGTAAGAGTAGTTTTACCGTGGTCAACGTGACCGATGGTACCAATGTTTACGTGTGGCTTGTTTCGTTCAAATTTAGCTTTAGCCATTTCTTCCTCCGTTTGATTTTGGAAATTTTACTTTAATAATGCCTAATAAGGCTTGACAACATTCAAATAATTAAGGTGGAGCTCATAGTGGGACTTGAACCCACGACCTCTTCCTTACCAAGGAAGTGCTCTACCTCTGAGCCATATGAGCACAATGATTATTTAAATGCAAATACAGCTTGGCTCCAATGGTTTAAAACTAGCAGAGTTTGTAGAATATACGAAGTACACTTACACAGCTCCCAGTCGCGATACCGTTGGAGCGGGAAACGGGGCTCGAACCCGCGACCCTCAGCTTGGAAGGCTGATGCTCTAGCCAACTGAGCTATTCCCGCACATAGCAATGATGGTGGTGAGAGAAGGATTCGAACCTTCGAAGGCGAAAGCCAGCAGATTTACAGTCTGCCCTCGTTGGCCACTTGAGTATCTCACCTCTAAGTTGCTACACCATATTTCTGGTCAAACACTGTTACAAAATGGAGCTGGTGAACGGACTTGAACCGCCGACCGGCTGCTTACAAGGCAGCTGCTCTACCAACTGAGCTACACCAGCACCTGTTTTGTGAGGTGAAATTATATCTCAAATGAATGTTCAAGTCAAGGGATTTTAATTAATTTTTTAATAAAAACATTTTTCTACAATAAAAGCTTTAAATGATCTATTTTTATCAATTGTTTTTACTAAAAGTTAAAAAAATATATTTTGGCTATAATTAACAACTACTTTCTTAAAAAGGATGTGCAATGTTTTCATGGTTAATTGTCGCTATTTTGATACTCATAGTTATCTATCTTGTCACTAAGTATGAAAAAAGAATAGATCTTTTACAAGAGCTTATTGAGTTAAATCAACAAGCTATCAAGGCTAACAAAGAAGGAATTGAGCAAAATAGACAAAATATTGACAAAAATGCGCAGGGAGTGCAAAAAAACAAGCAAAACCTTGAGCTTAGTCAAGCGATGCTAGAAAAGCTCAAGGATTAAGCTAGAGGATTATAACCCTCTAGCTCCTAAGTTGCCATATCTATGGTAACTATGTGAAATGCTTTGCTCTTGATAGTAGTTAAGTAACTCTAATCTTCCATCCATCATAGGTTGTTGTCTTACAATGTATTTAACCGCTTTAGCAGCTTTAGAAAATACATTCTCGCTCACTTTTGAAATATCAGAGTAGATAATTCTCTCAACTTCATTAAAAAGCTTAATGAAGCTCTCTTCATCTTCTCTAACTAAACTATCAGTTGAAGTTAAAAGTTTATCTTTGTTTTCAAAAAGAAATGAAACAACGCTATTGTCTAGCCCTGCATCAATGCTAATGTGAATATTTACCTTGCTTATCTTAGCTGCTAATACTCTAGAAATTACATCAAAAAGTGAATCATCTTTACAAACTCTTAGAGCTACTTTTGAGAGTGGAAGGTACCTAAATATATTATCTTCACCCCTAATTTTAAAGTAATCATGCTCTTTGCTAAACTCATTCTCATACTCTTTTAAATAGCTTTGAACGGCAGCTTGTAGTTTTTCAAATTCAGATGCAAAGCTCTCATGTACTCCTTTTTTTGCATCTTCAACCCACGAATTTACAACTGCTGCTAAAGGGTGAGAGTATGTTTTTTCAACATATGGCTTAGCTACCTCTTTATAGTTCATAAATTGTGTTATATAGTTATGAACCCCAGCTTTTCTACCTGCACCAACAGCAGATTTACCCATCCCGCCAAATGGTTGTCTTAATACAATAGCCCCTGTAGTTCCTCTATTTATATATAGGTTACCAGCTTTTAAATTCTCCTTCCAATAGTCTATCTCTCTTATATCAAGTGATTCAATCCCAGAAGTTAGCCCGTATCCAGTCATATTTACTATCTCAATAGCTTCTTTTAAATCTTTTGCCTTCATAACACTTAGTACTGGCCCAAAAAGCTCAGTCATATGAGTAAAATTTCCTGGTTTTACTCCATATTTAATTGAAGGCTTTAACATATACTCATTATCATATGCAAACTCTGGTGCCAAAGCCCACTCTTCGCCCTCTTCTATGGTTTCAATTCCTTGTTTTAAAGCTCCACTAACTGGATTTGCTAGAGTAGAAATTCTATTTTTATAATCCCAAACTGGGCCTACATTTATGCTTCTTGCTGCGTCAACTAATCCATTTTTAAAGCTCTCATCATTGTAAACTTCCTCTTCAAGAACCAATAAAGAAGTAGCTGAACACTTTTGGCCACTATTGTTAAATGCTGAAGCTATAACATTTTTAATAGCTTGATCTCTATCAGCCATTGCTGTTACTATGGTTGCATCTTTTCCGCCTGTTTCTGCGCTTAAGTGCAAATCTGGTCTTGACTCAAGCATTGCATAAGCAGTATCTTCACCACCTGTTAAGATGACAAAATCAACCTTTTCATTTGGGATTAAATGCTCTCCTGCAAGTCTTCCTGGGCACGGTAAAAATTGTAGTGTATTTTTACTAATTCCAGCATCCCAAAAACATTTACAAAGCTCATACGCACATAGTACTGCGGATGAAGCTGGCTTAACAATAACTGTATTTCCAGATGCTAACGCAGATGAAATACCTCCTGTTGGAATAGCTATTGGAAAGTTCCAAGGTGGCACAACAACTCCAACTCCCTTTCCTTTAAACTCTAAATTTTCGCGCTCAAAAGTTCTAACTGCGTATGAGTAGTATTCGATAAAGTCAATCGCTTCACTCACTTCAACATCAGTTTCAGTATAAACTTTTCCAACCTCAGCTGCTGCAACACCTATTAAATCAGCTCTTCTTTCTCTAAAAACATTTGCCGCTTTGCAAAGAAATTCATGTCTTTGTGCATGAGTTAAATCTCTCCATCCATCCACATCTTGGTGCGCAACTTCAACAGCTTGTTTAATATCTTCTGCATTTGCTTGGGTATATTTTCCACAAATTACACCCTCTTTTAGTTGAGATTTATCTATGATCTCATCTACTTTTCTATCATCTCCAAATAGATCAATCCCGCCAACTACGATAGGCAAAGTCTCTACACTATCATTTGGCTTTTTCATCCATTTATCTTTAATTTTCTTGGCCCACTCTTGATTTGCTGGCAGAACAAAGTCAGTATCAGGCTCAGCTTTATAGCTATTTGTATAAAAACTTCCGCCTTTATAATCTTTCCAATCTTCACTATTTCTATCTTGGATTCTATATGGTCCAGTGTGAATATTTGGCTCATTATCTATGGAGTCTAAAAACTTTTGCTTCTGCTCTTCCCAAGCCTTGCTTCCAACCTTTAAGCCAAAGCTATATCTAATGAAATTCTCATCCCCAGTATTCTCATCAAGCCTTCTTACTAAATATGCAATAGCATTTGTAAACTGATCCTTTTTGGCAGTTGGCCCATAAAGGATAACCTCTTTACTTATCTCTTTTATGGCAAGTCTAGCCGACTCACTCATCCCCTCAAGCATTTCAAATGAGAAATACTCATCTGTTCCAAACTCTTTTGATATTTCATAAGCATAAGCTAGCTCAAAAAGATTATGTGACGCGGCGCCTAAATGAGTATATGGAGCATTTTTAGGATCAAGTGCGTATCTAGCCATTCTTTTATAGTTACTATCAGTATCTATCTTTTTTCTATACGGAGCAATTTCCCAATTTCTAAGAGATGCTTCAGTCTCCTCCATCTCCATATTTGCACCTTTTACAAGTCTTATTTTGATTGGTTTTCCACCATTTTCAACTCTCTTTTTAGCCCATTTAGTAAGTTTTTCTTGCCAAAGAAAAGAATCAGGTAGATAAGCTTGCATAACAATTCCAGCATAAAAATCTTTCAACTCTTCATCTTCAAGTGCCTTCATGAAAGATTTGCAAGTTATAGCAACATCTCTATACTCTTCCATGTCTAAGTTAATGAATTTATTCTCTTTTTCACCATTTGCATTAGTGAAGCTAAATTTTTTAGCTTGAAGGAAGATTTTTTTGATTCTATTTGATAATTCATTTAAAGTATCTTCAAATGAGAGTGGATTTATTTGGGAAAATATAGTTGAAATTTTAATTGAAATGTAGTCAATATTTGGATTTTCTAGTGCATCAAGGTACATTTTCATTCTACCTTCTGCCTCTTCCTCTCCTAAAACTATCTCACCAATTAGGTTAATATTTACCCTAGTTCCCTCTTTATGTCTTTTTTCTAAATGGGCATTAAATGGCCCATCTTCGCCATGTAAAACTACAGTTTTTGTATCTTGTCTTATCTTTTTAACAAATAGTGGTATGGATATATTTGGCATATAAATTCCAATATTATCAAAAAGCCACATTAAAAACCTCTCAGTAGAGGTAAAAAAGGTTGCCATTCCATACTTATCAAAAAGAAACTGAACTTGATCAGCCACTCTTTTTGGAGTAGCACTTCTAAAGCTTTGATCCATCAGTTCAATTAATAAAACTTTATCTAATGGATTACTTAACATCTTATTCATTTGAATATGAAATTTGCTATCGTGATCATTTACAAGCTCATTAGCTCTATCTTGCCACTTAGCTGCAAGTTCAACTGCGCGCTGAGCTATAACTTTAGAATCCATCTTATCTCCTTTTTGTACTACCTTTAGTAGTTCTTTTTTTATATTATAATTTTTGAGCAAAAAAATCCCACCGTTTTAATGGTGGGACAACTTAACTTTTTTTACCTAAATACGCCTCTTGAATTGTTTTAGAATTTAGTAACTCTTCACTGCTTCCCTCATGGGTAATTTTACCAAGCTCTAACACATATCCTCTATCTGCAAGCCTTAACGCTGCTCTAGCATTTTGCTCAACTAATAAAACCGTAACCCCTCTATCTGCAATATCTTTTACAGCTTTAAAAATGACTTTTACAAGCACTGGGGCAAGCCCTAAGCTTGGTTCATCTAAGATTAAAAGCTTTGGATTACTCATTATGGCTCTTCCAATGGCTAACATTTGCTGCTCTCCACCACTTAGGGTTCCTGCAAGCTGTTTTTCTCTCTCTTTTAATCTTGGAAGTATCTCATATATCCACTCTAAAGTTTTCAAATCTGGCTTTTTTAGTGTAAAAGAGCCCATCATTAAGTTCTCTTCAACACTTAGTGTTCCAAAAACCCTTCTGCCTTCTGGAGAATGACTCATGCCTAGTGGAACTATGTCGTGCGCTGGGGTTTTAGTAATATCTTTTCCATCAAAGATGATTGATCCCTCGCTTGATTTTAAAAGACCACTAATAGTTCTTAGAGTTGTGGTTTTTCCAGCACCATTAGCGCCTAAAATGGTAACAACCTCTCCACGATTTACATGAAGAGATATGCCCTTAATGGCTTTAATAGCTCCATAACTAACATGCAAATTATTTACTTCTAGTAGTTTTTCTGCACTCATAGCTCATCCTCTTCATCTATACTTCCAATGTAAGCTTCAACTACTACTGGATCATTTTGTACAAAAGATGGAACACCCTCACTAATCTTAGCTCCAAAGTTAATTACAGTTATATACTCTGTTAAACTCATCACCATATCCATATCATGCTCAATCATCATGACTGTAACGCCTTGCTTTTGGATCTCTTTAATGGTGTTAGCTAACTCTATGGTCTCATTCTCATTAAGTCCAGCAGCGGGCTCATCTAAGATTAAAAGTTCAGGTTCAGCAGCTAGTGCTCTTGCCATCTCTATTCGTCTTTGAACTCCATATGAAAGATCCCCTGCAGGTAAAGCAGCATATTCGCTTAGGTTGAAAAACTCCATCATTTTAGCAACCTCTTCCCACTGCTTTTTTTCATCTTTAAAGTATGAGGGTGTGTGGATTATGCCGTGATACCACTTTTGATTTGACTTAATATGTCTGCCTGACATAATGTTTTCAGCCACGCTCATCTCTTTAAAGAGTCTAATGGTTTGAAAAGTTCTCAAAATACCTAAGTTTGCAATCTTATGTGGAGGAGTACCTTTTATCTCTTTTCCTTTCCATAAAATCTGCCCCTCTTCAGGAGTATAAATCCCTGTTATGCAGTTAAAAAGAGTAGTTTTTCCAGCACCATTTGGGCCAATTATTCCATATATTTGACCTTTTTTAACCTTCATTGAAAGATTATCAATGGCAACTAAACCTGAAAAGAATTTTGATACATTTCTAATCTCTAATAATGGAGTGCTCATTTGCTCTCCTTTTTCAAAAATGAGGGAATATTGCCAAATTTGACTGGCCAAATCCCTCTAGGTCTTAGAATCATGGTTAAAATCATCGCGATACCAAAGACTAAATATCTAGCCTCTTCAAAGCCTCTAAATATCTCTGGCAAGATGAACATGATGAAAGTTCCTATTAAAACTCCTGGCAAAGATGCTGATCCACCAACTAAAACGATGGTAAAGAACATGATTGATTGTAAGAAGTTAAAAGCTTCAGGACTAACAGCTGAGTATTGTACTGCAAACATACTTCCAGCCGCTCCTGCAATGCCAGCTCCTAGGGCAAAAGCGTATAATTTATAAAATCTTATGCTAATCCCCATACTTTGAGCCGCAACATCATCTTTATTTATGAAAAACATTGCCCTACCAAACTTGCTTGCATCTAAGCTTCTCATAATAAAAAGTGTTATTAGAAGCAAAATGAAGGCTAGGTAGTACATATGAGTTTGGGTAAAAAACTCAATTCCAAAAGCATTTATGACATCTATCCCAAAGATTCCATTTGGGCCGCCAGTTAAGCCAAATATATCATTTTCTAAAAGTTGTAAAAATATTATGTTAAATCCTATGGTTGCAACTAAAAGATAATCTCCTCTTAGATGGATAATTGGTCCTGCTAAGATTAAAGAAAAAATCACTGGCACTAAAACTGCGGGTGCCCATGTTGCAAGGATAGGCCATCCAAAATGTACATTTAAAATTGCAGTAGTGTAGGCTCCAAGTCCAAAAAATACTGCATGTCCCATATTAAAAGCTCCAGCTCTTCCTAGGATAATATCTTGAGAAAAAGCTACACAAGCATAGACTAAAAATGTAGTTCCAATAGCTATCCACGCTTCATTTGCAAGTAGTGGATAAGCTCCCATTATAAGTATAAAACCAATGGCGATTTTTGTTGTTAATGTAATATTTTTTAGCATCATACCTTCTCCGCCACTTTTTCACCCAAGATTCCAGTTGGGCGAAAGATTAAGATAGCAATTAAGAGTATAAAAGTAAAAGCTTCTGCCCATTGACTTGAGATATAGCCACTTATCATGGCATTAAAGAGTCCTAAAATTAGCCCACCTACCATAGCTCCTGGTATATTTCCAATTCCACCCATGATTGCTGCAACAAAAGCATTTAAACCATATTGCCATCCCATGTCAAAGGTGATGCCTCTATAGTAAATTCCTAAAAATAGTCCAGCAACTGCGCCTAGGGCTGAGCCAATGATGAAGATAATCATAATAATTCTATTTACATTTATACCCATGAGCCTTGCAGCGTCTTGATCTATGGCCACAGCTCTAATGGCAGTTCCAATTTTTGTTCTATTTATGAAAATATAAAGAGCTACCATTAGAATAGATGAGAGTCCTAAAATCATCACTTGAGTAAAGGTAAAAACAACGCCTCCAAACTCATAAACAGTTGATGGGAGTAAATTAGAAGGAAAAACTCTCATATTTGGACCCCATATGAGCATAACTGCATTTTGTATGACAAGTCCAGCTCCAAGAGCAGATACAACTGCGCTAAGTCGTGGTGCCGTTCTTAAAGGCCTGTAAGCTAGGCGTTCAAGAAGAACACCCACCATTGCAATTAAAGCAGCAGTAAAGGAAAAAACTGTAACTACCGCTACAATAGAGGTTACACCCTCCCCAAAGATTTGCGTATAGATTGTAAGTCCAACAAAGGCAGAAAAGGCCACGAGGTCTCCGTGGGCAAAGTTAATAAGCTTCATTACCCCGTAGACCATCGTGTAGCCTAAAGCAACCAATGCATATAAACTTCCAATCGTCAAACCGTTGATCAATTGTTGAAGAAATATATCCATGTTTCCCTGCTTTAGAGATTAATAGATGATTTTATAAGTTTTATCATCTTGAATTTGATAAACATTAAACTTAGTATTTACCCTCTCTCCATCTTCACGGAAAGATACTGGACCTGTAATTCCTGGGAAGTCAACTAAAGTGTGTAAAAAGTCTGAAATCTTTTTAGTATCTTCAGTTTTTAACTCTTCCATAGCATGTAAGATAGCTAGCATTCCATCAACATTCATAAGAGCCCAAATTGACGCTGGTTCTTGATTATATTTTGCTCTATAATCTGCTAAGAACTTTTTAGCTGTATCGTATGGTAAAAACTCTGGAGTTGGGAAGTTAACTAAGATTGAACCTACAGCGCTATCACCTGCTAATTTTATAAAATCAGGGTTATCGTTTGAGTCTCCACCTACATAGTCTGCATCTATTTTAAGCTGAAGTTGTTGTGCTCTTAAAAGACCACCTTCATTGTAGTAGCCTGCATAGTAGATTACATCTGGGTTTAATGATTTTAACTTAGTTAAAGTAGCTGTGTAGTTTTGAGCACCTGCTTTAATCTTTTCAACCGCAATGATGTTTGCATTTAATTTTTTTAACTCACTAACTACTGCGTCAGCTAATCCTGTTGAGTAGCTTGAGTAGTCTGACATAATGGCAATTCTTTGGTATTTTTTTACATTTACAAAATAATCAGCTGTAAACTCTGCTTGAGCACTATTTTGAAATGAGTTTCTAAAAAATGTCCAATACTTATGTTTTGTTAGTGAATCACCTGTTCCATCACTTGTTTGTAAAACTTTATTTCTAAAGTATGTTGTTTGAGCTGCTTCAGTTGCTCCTGTTGTATAAGAGCCAATAACAGCAATAACGCCTTCATTAACTAATCTTCTAGCGCAAATCGCAGCTTTTTGAGCAGTTCCCTCATCATCACAAGATACAACTTCAATCTTTTTACCTAAAATTCCACCTTTAGCATTGTACTGCTCAGCAATTAGCTTTACGCCATAGTCAATACTTTGTCCTTCATTGGCATATTGACCTGTAATTGGTGCTTGAACGCCAATTTTAACTACATCTGCAGCATAAGTTGCAGAAACTAAAGCCATACCAACTGCGGCAGTTGTGGCAAATTTAGAAAATAGTCCTTTCATGCTTTCTCCTTAAGATTTTTTAAGACAACCATTCAATGCGCCTTGACGCCCTGAAAAGTTATCTTTTGGAGATATTTCATAAACCCCAGCACTCCACTCGCCAGCTTCTAAAACTTGCTTTATGCCAATAGTATGAAAAGAGGATTGTAAATTTGGAAAATTTGCAACAACCCTATCAAAACTCTCAACTATCTTTGGGACTCTAGCACCAAGTTTTTTTCTAGCGCCCTCAGTTAAATCTGCGTAAAATGCAAAAAGAGCGTAGTCAAGTTTACTTAAACTAGGATCATCTGGGCAGAGCATTTTGCAAAGTCTTTCTACTTCTTTGGAGTACTCATTCTTTACATTTCTAACACCATTTTTGATTGAGATTATGACTCTAGAGATTGAATCATTATCATTTTCATGTGGAAATCTCTCATCTAAAGTGATATTAAAAACACTCTGTTTAAGCCCCATTTTTTGCATATATTCAGGAAATGCTTTTCTATCTGGTAAAGAACATCTTAAAATATCCGCAACCGTAGCATCAATGAAAACCTCAGGCGCTTCTTTTAGTTTGCCTAAAGCTTGCGCTACATGGATAGTTATGATTTTATTTGGCCCATAAGATAGAAACAATCTATCATTTGTCCAAAAAAAATAGTTTTCTTTTGCCATTTTAATACCTTCAAGCACGGCATCAATGACACTTTGTTTAGAGGGAAACTCATTCAAAGTAATTCTCCTCAACCTCTTGCACAATCCCACTTTGAGTAAGAATATCTTCAATTAGTCTATTTTTAGATATTCCAAGAGCGGTAGAGAGTTTTACTAAAGCTTGATCAATTCTGGAATCTATCTTAATAGTTAGTTGCGATACTTCTCTTTTTTTTTGTCCACTATTTTTCGCAATAACTTGCTTGATGATAGAGTCATGCTGCTTTAGTTTTGCCAAACTTGCTCCTTATGTATAAAAAGTATTTCTTTAGGTATTCCTTTTTGTATAACTTGCATTATTTCGTAAATATCTTCATTAAAACTTAAAAAAAACTACTAATCACTCTTGATATAACTTATTTCTATAATAAAAAACTCTTTTTTTGATAAATTATCTTTGATGAAACTATTTTTTCGTAACTTTTTTAGTCACAATTGTTTCATTTTAGCCTTTTTGGTAAGGTTTTTGGGAGTTAAGCTTATGTAGAACTTAAAATGATAGTTGGCAAAGTAGTATTGAAACTATTTTTTACCTATGTTACATAATGTATCAAGTGAACCCTCATAAAGAGTTAGACGCTCATTATTAAAAATCAGTGTAATTGAAAGATTTATGGAGTTTGAAAAATCACCGTTACTACTTTCATATCTTAAAGTTTTTAGCAACTCTTTGCATGAATTAGCGCTCATTGTGCCATTAAAACTTACAAATAGCCCATCATTATCAATTCCATAGTTAAGTTTAATGTTTGAGGGGAGTTCCCTTCTATCAAATAGTAAAAAATCTTTTCCTTGCCTAGTTCCCTTAGCTTCAAAAAGTAACTCTTCTATGTTTTGCATAGTTAGTTTGAAAAAGCTAATGTTTTTTCCAAAATTAAAATCTACTTTTTTATTTTCTGGAAAAAGTAAAAGATCTACTGCGGCATTTGTAAAAAGCACCTTTTGAATAGGCTCATACACTACAAATGATTTTTTACTGATTTTGTCATTTATGAGTAAAGATGCTAACTCTTTTGAGTAGATAAGTTCACAATCTTCAATACTTCTATCTATGCTAAGAGTTGCATCTTTTTTTAAACCTTTTCCCTCTTCTACGGTGAATGAGTATAAAGAGCTGTTTTTGCTATCTTTTAATTCAATCTCTTTACTTGTAGCATCAATCAAACTCTCTTTGCCAACATTTATATAAAATGGTTTATGAGGAGAAAATAGTGGATTGGAAAATATTTTTAACTCTTTATTTAACCCATCTTCATGCACGCTCTCATCTAAAAAAAGAGCCTCTTTTCCTTGAAGATCAATTGTAGATCCTGAATCTAAAACTATGGAAGCTACTCCATTAAAAAGCGATAATTTTTGGTTTGATTTTAATCTTTGCCCATTTTTTAATCTATTTTTACTCTCATCTTCTAAGCTGCCTTGTAAAAAAGTTATGGTTGCTACCTCTTTATTTTCAACGCTAAGCTCTTCTTGAAGTGGGAAAATCCAATTTTCTCCTTTAGAAATAGTCATGATAGCTTCATTTAGATAGCTTGGGCAGATAAATATATTTCCATATCCGCTAACTCCTAAAGATAGTGCTTTTTGCGCTTTGCTAAGGGTAGGAGTATTTGATAGGGTAAAAATCTTTATTGAAGGAAAACTCTCTTTAATTTCAAGAATCTCATGACTCATTAACTCTTCTTCATGCACAAATAGCAATATTAAAGATTTAGGAGTTGTTAAGTTTTTTATTAAATCTTTGCCATTTTTTATAAATTTGGCCCCTTCAAGTTTAGAGGCCAAATTACGAAATATGGAAGGTTTTTTGGTATAGATGAAATTCATCAATACCACTTTACTATCTCTTCTTTTGTCTGTCTTGTTTTTACTCTTTGTGGATTTACCCTATATCCAAAAGCTGCCATTAAACTAATGCCATACTCTTTTGGATCTATCTTTAACTCTTTTTCCAAAAACTCCTGGGCCTCTTTGGCTAGAAATCCTTCAACTGGGCAAGAGTCAATCCCCATATAAGCAGCTCCAGTCATCATATTTGCTAGGGCAATATAAGTCTGCTTTGAAGCCCAATCAAACATAGTTCTATCACTTTCTAAAAGGTTTTGATCCTCTTTTTGAAACTTTTCATAAGTTCCACCTCTTAATTTCACAACATCTTCAGGCAAAGAGTGCACCTCTTGCATCATTTTTAAAATATGCTTACTTCCATATATCATGCTTGGTTTTTTTCTAGCTAAAATAACTAGATAATGACTAGCCGTTGGCAGGCTACCTTGCGCTCCCCATGTAAAAACTTTCAATTTTTCTCTTAAAGAGCTATCTTGAATTACTAAAAACTTCCATGGTTCAAATCCAAAAGAACTAGGGCTTAGGCGACCAATCTCTAAGATGGTTTCAAAATCCTCATCGCTTATCTTTTTGTTTGGGTCAAAACTTTTGCATGCATGCCTAAAAAGCATCGCATCTATAAACTTACTACTCATGAAAATCCTTTATGAAAAGATAATGTAATCTTATATTGTGTTTAGTTAGTTGTCAAGTATGGTGGCTTAGTTAAGAACTGCTGTGATAAAATGGGCAAATTATCTTTAAGGAAAAAAGGTGTTAGTTCTTGGTAGAAAATATAAATTTACCGCAAAAGAGAGATTGGAATTAAAAAGAAAATTTGGTAAATTTAACATCATAAGATACACAAATAAAACCCCAGATGAAGTACTAGAAGAGTTAAACTCTCATTTAGATAGTAAAAACTTACACACTATCATTTTAAACACTAAGGCAAAAGTTCCAAATGAACTCATCAAATATTTAACAAATCTCCAATTTAAAAAAAATATTGAGCTTATAACCATAGAGAGATTTTTAGAAAAATACCTATACAAATGCTATATTCCAGATGATTTTGCGGATTTAAACTATTTGCAAAACATTAAACCATACAGTTTTTTTGAGCTTTTTTTAAAAAGGGTTGTTGATTATATGGGGGTTATCGCCATATCTTTTTTAACCGCACCCCTTATGTTTTATGCAAGATACAAAATCAAAAAAGAATCTCCCGGGGAGAGCATATTTAAACAAGCTAGAGTTGGGGTAAATGGTAGCGAATTTGAGTGTTTTAAATTTAGAAGTATGATTTTAAATGCTGAAGAAAGTGGCGCAATGTTTGCAAGTAAAGATGATCCAAGAGTGTTTAAATGGGGTGAAGTTATGCGAAAAACTCGCATAGATGAACTTCCTCAACTTCTAAATGTTTTTAAAGGAGATATGCACCTTATTGGCCCAAGACCCGAGAGAAAAGTTTGGATAGAAAAGTTTGAAAAAGAGATACCTTACTACCATGAAAGGCATTTAGTTCGCCCTGGCATTACTGGTTGGGCACAGGTAAATTATCCGTATGGGGCTAATGCTTATGATGCAAAACAAAAACTAATGTATGATCTTTACTACATCAAATATTGGTCGCTTTGGCTTGAATTTAAGATAGTTTGGAAAACTGCGGTGGTAATTTTTAAAAAAAGAGGGCTTTAGTTAAAACCTACTCTTTCTTTTTATCTTAAGAACTGCAATTCTTGCTGCTTTAAGCAGTGGATAGAGTGCTAATTTAAAAAGAGTGGATTTTAATAAAATTGAATTTATCTTATCTATAAAATTTGTTTTATATAGCATTTTATCAATCTCTTTTAGGGCATCAACTCCTTGAAAAAGAGTTAAAGGAGTCTCTAAAATCAAACCATCTTCCATATCTAGTCCCATTTTTTTAAACTCTTCAACCCTCTTTTTAGAGTCTCTTACATTAATCAAAGTAATTTCATACTCTTTTTTTAAATTCACATAATTACTATATTTTTCACAAAAAGGGCACTCTTTATCATAATAAAGCGTAAGTGGTTTTTTCATAAACGCTACCTTTATAATAGAAGCTAAATCAAGAAAAATTAATATTTTTACTAAGTGGTTTTTGGAGTTTAAAAAGTGGCTCCGGATACTGGATTCGAACCAGTGACCAAGCGGTTAACAGCCGCCTACTCTACCGCTGAGCTAATCCGGAATGTCTTAAAAAGAGTCGAAATTATAGTCTAAAACCTTTGCTTTGTCAAGCAAATAAACTCCATCCCCGCAACATTTTCAATTTTTACTAACCCTTCTTCAAATAGTTCATTTAAAAATATTTTAGACTCTTTAGTAAATGAGCTATCAATATCTACTCTACTTTGAGGTCTTCTTTCTACCAATTTTAAAATCTCATCTTTGTCTAAATTAATACTTGTTTTATATTCTGCTTTTTTATTAATAGATATGGGTAGCCCTTTTATGTGACTAGCTAATTCATTTAACCTCTTAGCACTAACTCCTTCAACTTTATATGCTGGCGGCCTATCTATGGTGCCAATGTCTATTCTAGCAGGCTTAATGAGGTTAAAAACTTCATTTAACTCTTTAAAATCTTTAGTAGTATCATTTAAGCCTTTAACAACTAAAACCTCAAGAATAAGCTCACCTTCATACTCTTTTGCAAACTTTATAATTCCATCAATAATATTTGAAATTTTTATACCCTCAATAGGCCTATCTAGCTTTTTAAATATCTGCTCATTTGCTGTATCTAAAGATAGTTTTACGCTATCTATTTTATGTAAGATTTTAATGATTTTTTCATCATTTATGGTTGAACTGTTGCTTAAAATAAGGAGTTTTTGAGGAAGTTTTAAAGCTTTTATTCCATCTACTACTTCATTTAAATGAGGATATAAAGTTGGCTCTCCATTTGCAGTTAGGGTGATGTATTTGACATCTTGATGTAAAAAAATACCCTTTTTTACAGCCTCTATTACATCTTTTGGATTTGGGAAATTAGTAGAACTAGCTACAACTTTTGCTGGAGCTAGTTCGCAATATAGACAGTCAAAATTACACTGCTTATCTTTAGGACTTAAATCAACCCCTAAAGATAAGCCAAAGCGTCTTGAAGTTACTGGCCCAAAAATGAGGGCTTGCATATTAACTCTTTGTTCTTTTTTGAACGCTTTTTATAAAATACTTTGCATTCTCAACTGGAATATCTGGCAAAATTCCATGCCCTAAATTAAATATATGTCTGCTATTTTTCATCACTGAATATATATGATCTATGCCAACATCTATGGCATCTTTATCATAAAGTCTTGTTGGTTCCATATTTCCTTGAAGTACGTATTTACTTCCAAGTTTCTCTTTAGCAAGCTCTATTGGAGTTGACCAATCCACTCCAAAAACATCAAAATCCCCATCTATTTTCTCCAAATATGCGCTTATGCCTTTTGGGAAAACAATGATTGGAATGTGTGGATATTTCTCTTTTAAATAGCTGCAAAGCTCTTTTATATATGGCCAGCTAAACTCAAAAAACGCACTCTCTTCTAATGCTTGTGCCCATGAATCAAATATTTGTACTGCATTAGCTCCTGCTTCAATTTGTCTGCTCATATAGACTTTTAAAGCCTTTGTAATTTTTCTTAAAATTGCATGCAAAAGTTGTGGATTTGAGTAAAGCATCTTTTTAGATACTGCATAATTTTTCGTACCCTTGCCCTCAATCATATATGTTGCTAAAGTCCATGGTGCCCCACAAAAACCAATTAGAGCCTTGCTAGGATCAAGCTTTGATCTAATCATTTTTACAGCTTCATATACATAGCTTAAATTATCAACCCCTTTTTCAACATTTAAAGCATCTAAATCTGCTTGAGATTTAATTGGGTTATCAAAAATAGGACCCTCTCCTGCTTCAAATCTTAAATCCATTCCCATTTCCATTGGGACAACTAAAATATCACTAAATAGTATTGCAGCATCAACACCTAAAATATCCACTGGCTGTAAGGTAACCTCACAAGCTCTTTCCACATCTTTACAAAGACTTAAAAAATCACCTGCTTCGCCTCTAACTCTCATATATTCTGGAAGATACCTTCCAGCTTGTCTCATCATCCAAACAGGAGTGTATGGAGTCTTTTTACCTAAACACGCATCAATAAAAATCATCTATTTTCATCCTTTATAAAATTTACCAAACAAAACAACCCTTAGCCTTCAGTCTCTATCCATTTAAGGGCAATTCTTACAGCATTTGTAGCTGCTCCAACTCTAATTTGATCTGCAACACACCAAAGGTGCAAAACATTTGATCTATAAATATCTTTTCTAACTCTTCCCACATAAGTTAAATCAGTATCGCTTGCCCAAATTGGCATTGGATAAATGTTTTTTGACACATCATCTTGCAAAGAGATATTTTTTGCTTTTCCAAGTACACTTAAAGCTTTGTCTATATTAACATCATTTTTAAAATGAATAGTAATTGACTCACTATGGCTTCTTAAAACTGGAACTCTAACACATGTAGCGCTTACCTCAATCTCTTTTCCAAGAATTTTTTGAGTCTCATTTACCATTTTTAACTCTTCTTTTGTGTAGTCATTTTCAGTAAATGAGTCAATATGAGGTATGACATTTAATGCAATTTGATGTGCAAAAGTTTTTGCTTCACTCTCATCAAGTTTAAAATTGAAAAAATCTTTCATTTGATTAACAAGCTCATCCATTCCAGCTTTTCCAGCTCCACTTACTGCTTGATAAGTGCTTACATCCACTCTTTGTATGTCAAAAGCATCATCAAGTGGTTTTAAAACTTGCACCATTTGAATAGTTGAACAGTTAGGATTTGCAATAATTCCACTCTCTTTCCAAAGGCCAATTGCCTCAGGATTACACTCAGGAACTACAAGAGGGATATTTGGCTCCATTCTAAAAAAACTTGTATTATCAATAACCACTGCTCCAGCTTCTGCTGCAAATTTTGCATAGGAAGATGAAATGCTTCCTCCTGCGCAAAAAAATGCTATCTCTATCTCATGTTTTTCAAACTGATCCTCTTTTAACTCTTCTACCTTATACTCTTTATTTTTGTAAACTATGGTACTTCCTGCACTTCTAGCGCTTGCTAAAGGCAAAAGCTTATTTATAGGAAAGTCAAACTCTTCCATAACGCGAAAAATCTCTTCGCCAACAGCACCCGTCGCCCCAACGACTGCAACATTATACTTTCTCATCTATATTCCTTTTACAAGTGATATTTTTTAAGTTTTAATTCCAAAATTTCAAGTGAAAAACCTAAAATCTTACAAGCCTCTTCTTTATCATTATTAACACTATTTAAAACCTCAACAATTAAATTTTTCTCCATTTTACCTATCTCATCTTTTGTCTGTCTGCTCTCTAAAAATAGATCATCTTTGCTAATTGCTTCATTTTCACTCAAGATAGCAGCCCTTTCAACAACAGAGATTAACTCTCTAATATTTCCAGGCCAACCATACTCTTTTAACTCTTTTAAAGCTTCCTTGCTAAAAGTTTTTTCATCTAAATCATACTCTTTACAGACTCTTTCTAGGGTTTTAACTGCTATTGGCTCTATCTCATCTGTTCGCTCTTTTAAAGGTGGAATAGTTACTGGAATTGTATTTAATCTATAATATAAATCTTCCCTAAACTCACCTTTTTTAATCTTTTCTTGTATATTTGCATTTGTAGCTGAAACAATCCTAACATCAATTTTAACAGGTTTTGAACCCCCTAATGGAGATACCTCTTTTTCTTGCAATGCCCTTAAAAGTTTCGCCTGCAAAGAGATTGGCATTTCACCTATCTCGTCTAAAAAAAGTGTTCCGCCATTTGCTAATTCAAAATGCCCTTTTTTAGAGCTACTAGCATCAGTAAAAGCACCTTTTTCAAAACCAAATAGTTCACTCTCAAGCAAATTTTCTGGAATTGCCGCCATATTAAGTGCCACAAAAGGGCCTTTTTCTCTTAATGAGTTTTGATGAACATAGTTAGCAAAAAGCTCTTTTCCAACACCACTTTCCCCCAAAAGAAGAACTGTTGCATCTGTTTTTGCAGCTCTTTTTGCTAAATTTAAAGCTCTCTCTAAGACTGGTGAAGTTGCTAAAAAATTAGAATTTTTTATAGTTGTAATTTTTTTTCTACTCTTTTTAGCTATGGTTTCACTTCTTTTTATGGCTTCAACTAATGTATCTATCTCAAAAGGTTTAGTTAAAAAATCTTTAACGCCAAGCCTAACAGATTCAATGGCTCTATTTAAAGTAGCGTTTCCTGTTATTACTATTACCTCAAATTTACCATTAAGCTCTTTAATGAAGGTAAGTCCATCCATCCCTGGCATATTAATATCGGTTATGACTAAATCGCAATCTTGTGGCATTTTTTTTAGTGCTTCAGTGGCGTTTTTATAGGCAATAATTTCAAATTCGCTGTACTCACCTAAGGCAAACTCAAGTGATTTTCTCATATTTATATCGTCTTCAACTACGACTATTTTCATGAATCTCTCAAAAATATTTTATCTTTTTAGGATAAATAGTGTAGCTAAATCCTCTTTAAACTCTACTGTAAAGTGTACTGGAAGCAGTGTTGCATCGGTTTGGGAAAATGATCTATTTAGTTTATGCTCTTCAAAATCATGAAATCTTACGCTCTCATCTGCAAAGCAAAGCGCTACCTCATTTTTTCGCTCATTTAAAAAAGTTAATGTATCTGTAAAGTCCTCATCAGCCAATAGTTCGCATTTTTTTAATTTTACTCCATCTTTTTTACTCATTGATGGAGAGATGCTTATCTCATCATAAACTAAAACACTATCTTTAGTGTAAGTTCTAGCTGTTAAGATAAATTCATCTCCTCCCAAGAGGAAGGAGATACATATTAGTATGAGAAGATTTCTTTCCAACGCTCTTCGCTCATTTTAAGCTCCATATTTACTCTATAAAGTCCATCTTGAAAACTTAAATCTGTAATAGTTGCATTTTTGATAACTCCATCAACTTGTGCAACAATTCTAGAATCTTTTAAAGCAGCGTCTTGAACTGTATCTTTAGCAGAAATTCTAACTCCATAAAGCTTTGCTCCCATTTGTCTGTACGCATCAGCCAAAGCTGCTCTTTTAGCTAAAGCTAAAGCTTGTGCTGGTGAGATTGTATTTTGTGGAGCAATTCCCTCACCCATAACACTAAAGACTCTCTCTGGAGCATTATTGATAAAAAGGAGTTTCTCCTCCCTCATTACCTCTCTAATATCTTCTTTATCTACCTTTTGGATAACAACTCTTTCTTCATGAGTTTGAGTTACAGAAGATGACTGCGAGCTAGGCACACAGCCAGAGAAAAACATCAAAAGCGACATGCTTGTAATAAGCGAAACAATCCATCTATTCATGGGAAACCTTTGTAGCAAAAATTTCCCATCTTCAAGCAACTACTGTTCCAATTATAACTCTTGTGCTCCTACTGGATCACCTTTTTCATCAAAAGTTATCTCATCTGGTAAAACTTCAACCTCTTCATCCTCTTCTTTTGGGCATCTTGCGATACTTACAACCACATCCTCACCTACATTTACAACCTTAACTCCGCTTGTATTTCTTCCAGCTTTTCTAATGCTTTGCATATCTACTCTAATCATTTTTCCACTTGAAGTTAAAGCCATCAAATCTTTGCTCTCATCTACAATGACTACACCAACTAAATCTTTTGTTTTAGAAGTTAGTTTCATTCCTATGACGCCCTTACCGCCTCTTCTTTGCAATCTATACTCACTTGCAATCGTTCTTTTACCAATTCCATTTTCGCTAACAGTTAAAAGTTCTTCTTCATCATTAAATACAACAACAGCCCCTACAACACAATCTTCCTCTTCTTTAAATCTAATAGCAGTAACCCCTCTAGCAGTTCTTCCAATCTGCCTTGCTTCTTCAATATCAAATCTAATACATATCCCTTTTTTAGTCATCACAAGCAGACTTTTCGCCTGTTTTGTAGCAATTTTAGCAGTTACTAACTCATCATTTTCATCTAAAGTTATAGCCCTTACCCCAACGGAGCGGATATTTTTAAATTCACTTAAATTTGTTCTTTTTACAACTCCATTTTTAGTAAAGAAAGCTATGGATTTACTCTCATCAAAATCATTTGTAGGGATAATTGCCATGATTTTTTCATCTTGTTCTAATTGGATTAAATTAACAACTGCTTTACCCTTAGCAGATCTGCTGCCTTCTGGGATTTTATAAACTTTAAGCCAGTAAAGTTGCCCTCTATCAGTTACAAACATTAAAGTATCGTGCGTATTTGAAACAAAGAAACTTTCAATGAAATCATCATCATACACTGTAACTGCGGTTTTGCCTTTTCCGCCTCTTTTTTGTTTCTCATACTGTCTTAAATCGACTCTTTTTATATATCCTCTATGAGTTATAGTCACTACCATTGGCTCATTTGGAATCAAATCTTCAATGTCTATATCATCATAATCTTCAACTATTTGTGTAATTCTTGGAACTTTAAACTTACCTTTTAACTCTAAAAGCTCCTCTTTTATGAGTGAATTTAGCAACTCTTCACTCTTTAATATCGCGCTTAATCTTTCAATCTCTTCAAGCAAAGCTTTTAACTCATTTTCAATTTTTTCTCTCTCAAGCCCAGTGAGTCTATTTAGCCTCATGTCTAAAATTGCACTTGCTTGAAGCTCACTTAGGTTAAAGTTTGCAACTAAGCCCTCTTTTGCCTCATTTGAATCTGCACTCTTTTTTATAAGCTCAATAATTGCATCGATATTCTCAAGTGCAATCTTAAGCCCCTCAAGTATGTGGGCTCTTGCTTTTGCCTTTTCAAGCTCATATATAGTTCTTCTAATAATTACTGTTTTTCTATGTTTTAAAAATAGATGAAGTAGCTCTAAAAGAGTAAAGATTTTTGGCTCTTTATTTGCAATCGCAAGTAAAATAACTCCAAAAGTCATCTCAAGATTTGTGGATTTGTATAGATTATTTAAAATAATCTCACTCATTGCATCTCTTTTTAACTCTATAACTACGCGGATTCCATCTCTATCGCTCTCATCTCTAATTTCACTAATGCCTTCAATTTGCTTATCTTTAACTAAATTTGCAACCTGCTCGATTAATCTTGATTTATTTACTTGATAAGGAAGCTCATCAATAACAACGACTTCTCTATTTCCTTTTTGCTCTATGTGGGTTTTAGCCCTAATTTTAACCCTACCTCTTCCAGTTTTATAAGCTTCAATTATCCCTTTTTTTCCAAATATAATCCCACCAGTAGGAAAATCTGGCCCCTGCACATGCTCCATCACCTCATCTAGTGTTGCCTCTTCATTCTCAAGCACAACTAAAAGTCCATCTACTAGCTCATCTAAACTATGTGGAGGGATATTTGTAGCCATTCCAACTGCAATCCCACTTGAACCATTTAAAAGTAAGTTTGGAACTCTTGATGGGAGCACATCAGGCTCAATTAGCGAATCATCATAGTTTGAAACAAAATCAACTGTATCTTTATCTATATCTTTTAAAAGCTCTTCAGCCAAACTTGTCATTCTAGCTTCAGTATATCTCATAGCTGCTGCGCCATCTCCATCAACTGAACCAAAGTTTCCCTGTCCATCAACTGTTGGCACTCTCATTGAAAAGGGTTGCGCCATTCTAACTAGCGCGTCATAAACTGAACTATCTCCATGAGGATGGTATTTACCAATCACATCCCCCACAATACGCGCTGATTTTTTATATGGACTTCTTGATCCTAATCCTAAATCATTCATTGCATATAAAATTCGTCTATGAACTGGCTTAAGCCCATCTCTTGCATCTGGCAAAGCTCGGCCTATAATGACACTCATTGAGTAGTCAAGATAGCTTGTTTTTATTGAGTCTTCAATGTTAATAACTTCAATATCTTGCTCTAAATCTAAAATATTATCCATCAACCGTCCTTGCTAATAAAATCCACATATTAGGGTCTATTTTATCTTAATAATTATTTGCATTGGCTAAAGTTAGCGCAAAAAGAGTTTCAACTCCCTCATTTTTTAACTTTTGACTAGCTTCTACTAAGGTTGAACCTGTAGTTACTAAATCATCTATGAGTATTGCGTAGGAGTCTTTTGGAACTTTGCATTCAAACTCTCTTGGATGAGCTTTTCTATACTCTAAACTTTTACCACTATACTTAAAACTACTCTTAGCTCTTAGCGCCCCAAACAAAGGCTTAATACTCTCATTTTTAAGCTCATTAGATAAGATTGCAGTGTGGCTATACCCATCTTTAACCCCATCATCAACTGCTATGGCAAATATATTTAAATGAGATTTAAAGTTTTTTGCAAATGGTAAAAAACTTTTTTTAGCTAAAATTTTAAACACTTTACTACCATAAACAGTATGTTTAGTGTGTAAAAAAGGCGCTATCTCATCATAATTATAAAAACTATCTACTCTAAGTCCATTGCTTAAGATCCTAAAAGATGGGCTTGGTTCTAAAAAAAGTTTAGTGCACTCTTTGCAAACTATCTTAAAGCTCCATCTGCCACAACTTAAGCATTTCATTTAATATTTTACAATTTCTCTAACAGATCTCTCAAGTACTTCTTGCATTAACTCTTGTAAAACTGCTTCAAAAGCTTTTGTATCTTTTATGGGTTTATGCCACTTTTTTAAACCTTGACTAATATCTTTTGTAGTGCTTTTATCGCCTCTTTTTATCTCTGCTCTTAAAGCCATATTTGCACTTAAATTATCCTCTTTTAAAATCCCCTCATCATACCTAGCACCAAGCTCTTTTAAGTAAATTTTTACAACTTTAGCCTCTTTTGCAGGCTCATTTATAACTTTAAATCCTTTTGCTTCAAATGCTTTTTTTAAGCCATCATATATCCAAAGTGAAATGTTTTGGTTTGATGAGGCATAAGTTATTGCATTTTTGTTTGAATCATAAATTGTCCCTAAAGCTCTTTTTTCAACCCTCTCATCTACTACGGATTTTAGGTAGATTTTCTCCAAAGATGGTGAGCTTTGCAAAGAGAAATCTTGTGGCTTAAAAGGCTCAAACTGTAAACTTTGATGCTTATATGCGCACCCTGCTAAAAAAACTAACAATAAAATAGAGAAAACTTTACGCATTTTATCTCCTTAATCAATTTTTAAGACACTTAAAAATGCCTCTTGGGGAAGTTGGACTTTTCCAATTGACTTCATCCTCTTTTTGCCCTCTTTTTGCTTTTCTAGTAACTTTCTTTTTCTACTAATATCTCCACCATAGCACTTTGCCGTAACATTTTTACCCATTGATTTAACAGTCTCTCTAGCTATGATTTTATTTCCAATGCTAGCTTGGATTGCAACTTCAAAAAGTTGTCTTGGCACTATCTCTTTCATCGCTTTTACAAGCTCTCTGCCTCTACTTTGTGCTTTTTGATGAGGAACTATGATTGAGAGTGCATCAACTGATTCACCCGCAACTTTAATATCAAGTTTTACTAAATCTCCAGTCTCATATCCAAAAAACTCATAATCAAAACTTGCATAACCTTTTGTAGCTGATTTTAACTTATCGTAAAAATCCATAACTATCTCATTCATAGGGATGTGATACTCCAATAAAACGCGACGGGGAGTCATATAGTCCATCTTTTTTTGAATCCCTCTTTTTTGGCTAACTAAAGTGATGATATTTCCTAAAAATTCTGAAGGAGTGATGATGGTTGCTTTTACATAAGGCTCTTTAATCTCTTCAATTTCACTTGTGGGTGGAAGGGAGCTAGGATTATGTATCTCTTTTATATTTCCTTTGGTGGTTTTAACTAGGTAAGTTACGGTAGGAGCAGTTGCGATTAAGTCCAAATTAAACTCTCGCTCTAGCCTCTCTTTTACAACTTCCATATGCAAAAGCCCTAAAAATCCCACTCTAAAACCAAAACCTAAAGCAGCAGAAGTTTCTGGCTCATAACTTATACTAGCATCATTTAATTTTAACTTATCAAGTGCATCCCTAAGCTCTTCAAATCTATCTGTTTCTATTGGGTAAATCCCTGCAAAAACATATGATTTTACCTCTTCAAAACCCTCAATTGGCTCTTTTGTCTTATTTTGAAAATCTGTTATCGTGTCGCCAACTTTAATATCACTTACAGTCTTAAGTCCTAAAACTACAACCCCTATCTCTCCACACTTAATCTCATCACTTTTTTGTTGCCTAAAAGGATGGGGATAGTAAAGATCAAGCACTTCATGTCTTTTGCCTGAACCCATAACAAAAATATCTTGATTTTTTTTAATGGATCCTTCATAAACTCTAACAAGAGCAAGTGCTCCTAAATAGTTATCAAACCAACTATCGTATATTAAAGCTTTTGTAGGTGCCCTCTCATCTCCATTAGGAGGCGGGATAGTTTCTATAATCTTTTGGATTAACTCTTTTATTCCAATGCCACTTTTTGCACTTACTTCTAAAGCATTAGAACAATCTAGCCCAATTGAGTGCTCTATCTCATCTTTTACTCTTTTTGGATCAGCTGCGGGAAGATCTATCTTATTTATTACTGGGATTATTTCTAAATCATTATCAAGTGCGATATACACATTTGCAATAGTTTGCGCTTCAATCCCCTGAGAAGCATCCACAACTAAAAGCGCTCCCTCACATGAGGCTAGGGATCTACTTACTTCATATGAAAAATCAACATGCCCTGGAGTATCGATTAGATTTAAGACATAAGACTCTTTATCTTTTACATAGTTTAATCTAACACTTTGAGCTTTAATGGTTATGCCACGCTCTTTTTCTATATCCATAGTATCCATCATTTGAGTTTTAAGCTCTCTATCTTCTACCGCTCCACACTCTTGGATGAGTCTATCTGCTAATGTACTTTTGCCATGATCAATATGAGCAATAATTGAAAAATTACGAATATTTTTTTGCATAGTCTCTCTTATAAAAATAGTCCATTAACACTCTCATTATGATAAACTCTTCTTATAACTTCGCCAAATATGTGTGCAACTGAGAGCACTTTTATCTTTGAAGACTCTTTTGTTAAAGGTATAGTGTCGCTAACAACCAACTCATCAAGCACACCCTCTTCAATCCTATCATAAGCTGGTCCTGAGAGAACTGGATGAGTACAGCATGCCATTACGCTAGTCGCACCTTTATCTTTTAAAACTTCAGCTGCTTTTACAATGGTACCTGCTGTATCAATCATATCATCAACTAAGATGACATCTTTTCCATTTACATCTCCAATTATGTTCATAACCTCAGACTCATTAGCTCTTTCACGGCGCTTATCTACTATCACCATATCAACGCCTAATTTCTTTGCAAAGCTTCTAGCTCTTGCAACTCCGCCTATGTCTGGACTAGCAATGATTGGGTTTTTGAAATGTTTGCTTTTTACATAATCATAAAAAATTATATTTCCATACAAGTTATCAACTGGAATGTCAAAAAAACCTTGAATTTGCCCTGCATGCAAATCGATAGTTACTACCCTATCAATGCCAGCAGCTTGGATCATGTTTGCAACAAGCTTAGCAGTAATTGGCACTCTAGGAGCTGCCTTTCTATCCTGTCTTGCATATCCAAAATATGGTATTACAGCTGTAATGGTATCGGCTGAACTCCTTCTTAGGGCATCAGTTAAGATAAGAAGTTCCATCAAATTTACATTAGCTGGTGCACAGGTTGGCTGAATGATAAAAACATCTTTTCCTCTTACACTTTCGCTAATTTGAACGCTAATCTCACCATCACTAAATCTTTTTATGTCCGCTTGAGATAGAGTTAAAGAGAGATATCTTGCAACTTTTTTTGCAAACTCAGGATTTGCAGTACCTGAAAAGACTTTATAACCTCGCATTATGTTTTCCTTAATTCTTAAAAAGGTTTCATTATACTAAAAAGTGACTTAAAAGGTAGAAAAATAGAGATTAACACAGCGTTAACACTCTAGGTGTACTATTTAATCCTACATTTTACATTAAGGAGTTTTTTTGAAATATAGCGGACTATATAGAGTTTGGCACTGGTTAAATGCAGCTATGATTCTTGGTTTGGTTGGAACGGTACTACTTAGAAAAGGTTTTTTAAGTCATAGAGTAAATTCAGAAATTATTATGGGTAAACTTAGCGCTCTAGGAATTATAATTTCAAAAAGTGATGCTACAACAATAGCAAAAAGCATTAGAGATATAATGTGGGAGTGGCATATAATTTTAGGTTATGGGCTTTTGTTTGTATTTATATTTTGGATAGTAATCTTAGCGCTTAAAAAGGGAAAAAATGAAGATTTTAAACCACTTAGTTTATATAAAAAGTTAGTTGAAATCTCTCATTATCTGCTACATATTTCAATCTTTTTAGTAGTAGTTACTGGGTTTATTTTACATTTTAAAGAAAGTTTAAGTTTTGATAGAGAGGTTCTTGGAATGGTAAAAGATCTTCATAAACTAACCTATAAATATTTTCAAATCTTTATTGTTTTGCATATTTTGGGAGTTATTTTTGCTGAATTTAGGGAAGAGGGGGGCATAGTTTCTAAAATGATAGGTGGAAAGAATTTAAAGGAGGTTAAATGAGACTTAGAGCTTTTACATCATGGCTAATCACTTGGGGTTTTATAATTTTAACTTGGAGTGGAATTGTTCTGTTTTTTACGCCAAAGGGGAGATTTGCACACTGGACTGATTGGAAATTTATGGGGCTTACTAAGAGTGAGTATGAAAATATTCATGTGACATTTATGGTGCTTTTTGTAGTTGGAGTTTTATTTCATATATATTTTAATTGGAAACCACTAATTAACTATATGAAAAACAAGAAAAGAGAGGTTACATTTTCAAATAAAAACTTTCTTTTATCATTTTTAGTAAGTGCAGTTTTCATAGCTGGTACTCTTGCTCTAACTCCTCCATTTAGCTATTTTTTAGATTTTCAAGAAAGGCTAGAGCTATCTTGGGAGAGCGATCTTTTATCTCCACCATATGGACATGCAGAGCTTTCATCTTTAAAAGTTTTATCTTCTAGGATGGGCTGGGATGAAGAGAAGGTGCTAAATATATATAAAAAAAGTGGTTTTATTGAGGGAAATATTAATGATGATTTAAAAACTTTAGCCACGCTAAATAATACTACTCCATCTTTTATGTTTGACACTATTGCAAAAGGATTAAATAGTGGAACTACTTCGGGTGGCGGTGGTGGATTTGGAAAACTTACTTTAGAGGAGGCTAGTGTAGCTGAGGGGTTTAGCTATCAAGAAGCTATAAAATACTTAAACTCTAAAGGAGTTGTTGCAACAAAAGATAGCTCATTAAAAGAGCTTGCAGAAAAGCTTGATTTAAAACCTAGAGATTTGGCAAATGAATTAAAGAGGAGGTAACTCCTCTTTAGCGAAGCTGTTCAAGCCTCTCTCTTTTTGTACCTATTTCAGTTATTTGTACACCAAAGTTTCCATCTACTATGACAACCTCGCCCATGGCTATCACCTTATCGCCAACTAAAATTTCAAGCGGATCATTTGCAAGTTGATTAAGCTCAATAACTGAGCCAATATCCATACTAAGCACATCTTTTAAGAGCATTTTTTTAGATCCAATTCTAACTCTAACAGGAAGTTGGACATCCATAATTAAAGCTATGTTTCTCATCTCTTCACTATTAAGCTCTTCACTTAAAACTTGTCTAATTCCGCCTTTTACAGGCTCTTCTTCTTTATTTATCTCTTTGTTTAGATTTTCATCTATGGCAAAAATTATCTGATCTGTAATGGATGAGATAGTCATTGAATGAACAAATGCGCTCTTCATATCTTTAAAATCAACACTTAAATCATCATCTAAAAACTCAATATTTGCAACTTTAAATGAGAGCTTTGGAAAATCTTTTTGTGCTCCAAGAGCAGTTGAAAAAGAGCCAAATATATTTGAAATAATCTCTTTAGTAGCATCAAGATCATCTTCATCTATATCTTTTTTTACGATAGCTTCTTCCTCTCCCATCATAAGTGAGCCAATTCCTGTTGCTAAAGATGGAGCAAGAGCTACCTTCATAGTACCCTCTACATCTCCGCTAACTGCAATAGTTGCTAAAATGACTGGAAGGGCTACTGAGGTTTTTTTACTAGGTATTGCCATATCCACTATCTCTAAAGATGGGCTCACCCCAGTTAAACCCTCTACAGTTGTTATTAATTCTTGCCCTAAAAGTTTAATAAAATCACTCATTTACCACTTCCTCTTTAACATCGTATGAGGAGACTTTCGCGCGCCTACTCTCTTCATACTCTTCAAGTAGCGCTTTTATCTCATCTTTATCAGTTCTTATTAACTCTTTTATTTTTATGGATTTTCTAAATCTATATAACCCTATTTCAGATAAAAATATATCTTTTTTATCTATTGTCACAATGGAGTTATCATCTGCTGGCCTATCTAATCTTAAAATATCACCCTCTTGCAAATCTAAAAGTTCGCCAACCTTCATTACAGTACGCCCTAAAAGAGCCTCTACGAAAACCTCTGCTCTTCCAACTAAAGTTTTTAACTCTTTATTTCTACTTTTTTTAGCTGATGTTTCACCTAGCATAATGTCTCTATTTGCAAGTCTAGAGAGTATTGGCTCAAGGTATATAACTGGGTAACAAAGATTTATCATGCCGCTTGAATTGCCAATTATTATCTCCATTACAACCATTATGACTATCTCATTTTGTGAAACAATTTGCACAACATTTGGACTTGATTCTTTTGATTCAATGTTTGGATAAAGATCTGTAATTGGCGCCCAACCCTCTCTTAATCTTTGCATCACTATTCTTAAGATGGCATCTAGTAAATTTAATTCAATATCAGTTAATTCTCTAGTTGATTCATAAGATTCGCCAGTTCCACCAAGAAGTCTATCTATCATTGGAAAGGCAATTGAGGGATTTATTTCGATAACACAACTTCCATCAAGTGGTTTAAATGAGAAGACGTTAAAACTTGTCGGGCTTGGTAAACTCATTAAAAACTCACCGTAAGTCATTTGATCTACTGAGTGAAGTTGTATCTCAACAATGGATCTCATTATAGAAGAGATTTGAGAAGCAAGATTTCTTGCCATCTTATCATGGATCCCTTTTATGGCACGAAGTTGCTCTTTTGAGACTCTATTTGGGCGTTTAAAATCATATAAAACAACCTGCCTAGAATCTTCTATATCTCCACCGCCACCAATGGAGGAGACTAAATCAGCATCGCCCTCTTCATCTACAACTTCTAAAAGGGCATCGATCTCTTCTTGACTTAAAATGTCAGCCATCGTTTAGCGCCTCTCTTATTTTAGTTAAAAGTTTTTTATGAATTTGTGAAATTCTTGATTCACTAATATCCAAAATCTCACTTATCTCTTTTAAGTTTAACTCTTCAAAATAGTATAGCTGAATTATTAGCTGCTCTCGCTCTTTAAAGGTAGAGATTATCTTACTTATCACCTCTAAAAGCTGATCTTGCTCTACTATTGCCTCGGTACTACTTTCTTCAAAAAGTGAAATTTGCTCATCTATTGGTAAAGTTATGGCTATCATAGAGGCATTTCTAGCATCTCTTATCTTTTCGATATCTTCATTTAATATCTTAGCTAATTCCTCTTCATTTGGCTCTATTCCATTAGCATTGTAGTAAATCTCAATCTCTTTTTCTATGGTTTTAAAAAGCCTTCTGTTTGCTCTACTCATTACATCTAAAGATCTTAAATAATCAAGCATAGAACCATAAACTCTTTTTTTACCAAATCCCCAAAAGGAGTCATTTTGCTCTTTATCATATCTTCTTGAGAGCTTTATCATCTCTTCAAGCCCAATAGAGATTAAATCATTCACATCTACTGAGGGTGGGAGCCTCTCTTTTAGCCTAAAAGCCATCGCTCTAACTGCTGGCATATATTGTAAAACTAAATCATCTTGAAGACTTTTCTCATTTTGATTATATGCGTTAAGCTGCTTTTTTGCGTATGGGTTCATCTCTTCTCATTTTTTTAAGCTCTTTTGGCTCTACTTCATCATTTCTTAAAAGTGCATCCATTCTTTTTTCTCTTTCTTGTAGTTCAAAAATAAAATATGAACTTATTTCTTCATACTGCTTATGATCAAATAGTTTTTTTCCAACCTGCCTTATATCTACAAAATTCATAATAGCAACATGGGCAAAAAGGTAGAAAAAAAGCGTAATTTCCAATGTATAAAGCAGTATTTCAAATGCTTCATAACCACTTGCTACTGAAAACATAATACCAATAAAAAAACCACATACCGTTAAAAAATAGATAAAATTTTCAGGTTGCATATAGAATAACTCCTGGCTCAAAGCTTAAAACTGATCCATTAAGCGCTTGAAAAAATTGCCAAAACTTCGGCTTGAATTATCATCAAGCACTTTTCGTTCCAAGCGATATACAAGATTGTTTACAATCTTTTTCATATCAGATGAAGCTAAAGAGTTTGGTGCATCATTTGTAAAAAGCGTGCGCTGTTTCACGCTTCTTGCAACACCTTTATCTTCTGATAGTTTACCTAAAAGTTCTAAGTTTAAGTGTGTTCCTATGTTTTGATGGGCTACTTTTTTTATCTTATCAAAAATCATAATGGCCTCTTTTTCATTGCGAGCCATATTTAAAACCATTAAAAGAGAATCTTTAACCTTGCTTGTAACTTTTATAGTTGCATACGCATCAGTTATTGCTGCAGGATCTGGCACTGTTACTATGATGACCTCATCGGCTGCTTCTAGGAAAATTTGGGTGTTTTCCCCAATCCCAGCCCCTGTATCGATGATTAGAAAATCTAATCCATCTAGCGCCTTAGCTTCTTGAAAAAACCTTTCAAAAATAAATTGATCATTATATTTTAAAATCTCATCCCCGCTCTCACCTGGAATAAGAAGCAAATTTGGCTTAACTTCAACTACAATATCCTCTAAAGTACTCTCACCTTTTAAGACATGTAAAAGAGTTTTTTGTATGCGAACATTTAAAATAACATCTAAATTTGCAAGCCCAATATCAGCATCAAAAAGTGCAACTTTGTAGCCATTTTTTGATAATATATTTGCCATATTTGCACTAATGGTACTTTTTCCAACCCCGCCTTTTCCGCTAGTGATAGCTACAAAATGAGTAACATGTGAGCCATCAGTTGGCTTTTGTCCTACAAGTGTTTTTAGCTTATTGGCTTGATTTTTCATAAGAATCCTTTTTGAAACCATCCAAAATACACTCAACTAAAAATTCACTACTAGAAATTCTTAAATCATCTGGAACTTCTTGCCCCGTAGAGAAATAACTTATCGGTTTTTTTGTCTCATAAATGAGAGAGAAAATATTTCCAAACACCTTTGTTTCATCTAGTTTTGTAAAAATTAAAGTATCTATATTTAAAAAGGAGTAATTGCTGTAAATCTCTTTTAAATCTTCAAGTTTTGTGCCAGCTGAGAGAACTAAATTTACATCAATTTGTGCACTACTATCTTTCAAAAAAGTGTCTAACTTTAAAAGTTTCTCTTTATCATACTGCGAGCTACCAACTGTATCAACTAATATGATATCACAATACGCTAAAGATTTTATGGCATTTTCAAAATCATTTATATCAACCACATCTTCAACTGGCAATCTCATCATTTTGGCATATTGAAAGAGTTGCTCAACTGCTCCAATACGGTAAGTATCTAAGGTTATGATTCCAACTTTATATCTTTGCTGGGCCAGATAAGAGTATCTTGCGGCTAATTTTGCTAAAGTGGTTGTTTTACCAACTCCTGTTGGCCCAACAAACATCATCACTTTTTGTTGCCCTTTATTTAGGGTTGATTCATGCCTAACTGGTATCATTTTACGAAGCAGGACTTGAAAATATCGCTTAACCGTTTCACTACTACTTTTCATCCTTGTTGGCATATGCTCTAAAGTTAGCCTCATTATAGTGTTTAAATGCTCTTTGCTCATGCCACTTTGCATTGCTAATTTATATATTTGAGCAAACTCTGAGGGTATGGCTAAATTATCTCTTTGCGGAGCTTTTTCATCCCAAAACATTTCTTGAATTAGTTTGATTTTATCTGCAAGTTTATTTATCTCTTGCTTTATTGTTCCAAGTTCTTTAGTTGAAAAACTCTCCGTTAAAGGCAACTCTTTGCTCTCTTTTAGTTTTTTATCAGTAGAAACATTTGCTATTTTTGAAATCTGTTTTGCTGCCTCAGAGATATTTAGTAGCACATCTTCACTATCTTCCCTTTTAATCTCTTTTGGCTTTGGCATACTCTCTTCAAGAGCTACAATTACCTCATAAAGTCCTGGGGAGTTTAAACTCTTTTTTTTCACCTGTTTTGTGCTTATTACATATGCATCCTCTCCACACTCATTTTGGGCTTTTTTAAGTGCTTGCGCTGGAGTTTCACCCGTAAAAGTTAAAAAATTCACTATTTAATCCTTTGTTGCATTAAAGCTAGTGGAACTAATACTGAAGTCCTAGATTTCCATCCTGGATGGGGCAATGTTAAGTGCTTAGAAGATAAGTTTTTATCTTCATAAAATATCATATCCAAATCTAATGTTCTTGGTCCTTTTGGGATAGTTCTAACCCTACCAAATCTACCCTCAGTATGTAAAAGATGCTTAAGTAGGTGCTGGGCTGAAAGACTTGTTTGGATTAGGGCAACTGCATTTAAAAAATCATCCTGCTTAACTTCCCCAAATGCTGGGTTTTTTAGCAAAGGTGAGGTTTGTAAGATTTTTAATTGGGGATGTTTTTGCCAATAATAAAACAGTTTTTTAAATCTTTTTAAAACATCTCCAATATTTCCTCCAATGCCTATTAAAGCCTCATACTTATAAGAGTTGTCTCTTTTTTGCTTGATTGGAAATTCTTTAGTAGTTAAAACCTCTATCACTACAATACCCTTGCTCCATCTTTAGTTACTACAAGCATATCTTCTATTCTTATGCCAAACTCATTTGGCAGATAAATTCCTGGCTCAACTGTAAAAATCATACCCTCTTTTAACACACTAGAAGATGATTTTGAAATAACTGGCAATTCATGAATATCTCTACCTACACCATGTCCTGTTGAGTGAATAAAAAAATCTTTATATCCAGCATTTGCTATCACTTCTCTTGCAACGCTATCAATCTGCTTAGCCAAAACCTCAGGCTTTACTGCTTTTATGGCGCTTTCTTGAGCTTTTAATACAGTATCATAAACTTTTTGGATTTTTTGATTAGAGAATTTTTGGATTTTGCTAGCATTCATGTTTTTTCCAACTGCGATAGTTCTAGTTCTATCTGAGCAAAATCCATCTACTTTAACCCCAGCGTCAATTAATAGCAAATCCCCCTCTTTTAACCTTAAATCTGTTGGTAAAGCGTGGGGTTTAGCGGCGTTTTCATTTATGGCTACTATTGGGGAAAAACTAAGCTCATGTGCTCCATTTGAAGTGAAAAAATCTATGGCTTTATAATGAAGCTCCTTTTCACTTAAACCAATACCCTCATTTTTTATAAACTCTACAAACTTTTCAAATGCTCTCTCGCCAATTTTAACAGCTTTTGTTAAGGCTTTTATTTCGTTACTATTTTTAATAATCCTCTCTTTTTGAGATAGATTTAAAATGGGTATAAATTTAATATTTTTTAGCTTTTTAGATAAAGAGTCAAATTTAAAAACACTCCATTTAGATGGATCATAGAGAGCTTTTTTAACTCCAAGCTCTCTTAGTAAAAGTCTTGCACTTTTCTCTAAACCATCTTTAGCTTCAATGACAAAAACATTTTCTTTGACACTGTTTTTAGCCTCAAAAGTGTATCTTCCATCGGTGATAAAATAGCTTTTTTCTAAGTATTTAATGACAATTGCATTGTCGCACTGAAAATTGGTTATATCTTTTTGCGCTGATTCACTGATGTAAAGAGTTGCCCTCATCGCTTTACTCTTTTGCTTGAGCTTCCCTTCTAGCAACAATTTCACCTATTATTTGAATGATAGAAACTGTAGCTAAGTGGTACCCAAATGGCCCAAAGCCTACTATTTGTCCCGCACAAACTGGAGCTATTAAACTTGTGTGTCTAAACTCTTCTCTTCTATAAATATTGCTAATATGCACCTCAACTACAGGCAAAGCAACTGAAGCTAAAGCGTCTCTTATGGCAATTGAAGTGTGTCCATATGCTGCTGGGTTTATGATGATTCCATCAGCTTCGCCTAAACACTCTTGAATTCTATCTACTATTTCACCCTCTAAATTTGATTGAAAAAACTCAATTTCAAAATTGTTTTGTTTAGCTGCTGCTTCCATTTGAGCGTGTATCTCTTCAAGCTTCATTGCTCCATAAATATGCTGCTCTCTATGCCCTAGCATATTTAGATTTGGCCCTTGGATAACTACGATTTTCATACATTTCCTTTTAAGTATTAAGTAAGGGTAGATTATAACACCATCAAACTAAAAATTTGCTACAATGGGCTCCTAGCAACAAAAGTAGTTTAAAAAGGGATTAAATGAAAGGAATAAAGGCAGATTTTGCTCTTTTATGTGATGAGGATTTTACTATCTTAAAAGAGCCCGCTTTAGTCTTTAATGAGAAGATTGTGGAAATAGGTGAGTTTTTCAATATTAAGCAAAAATATCCAAATATTATATTTAATGAACTTGAAAAGAATACACTCTTAATGCCTGGCCTTATAAATCCGCACACTCATTTAGAGTACTGCGCAAGCAGTGGGCTTTTAGAGTTTGGTGATTTTATAACTTGGCTAAATTCTGTCATTAAAAACCGTGATGAGCTTCAAGATAGAATAAGTGATGAGATTATAGAAGATAAACTAAAAGAGCTATTAAGCTTTGGCACTACGGCAATTGGCGCTATTAGTAGTTTTGGATTAGATTTAAACCCTTGCACAAAAACTCCTCTTCATGTCACTTTTTTTACTGAACTTTTAGGCTCAAGGCCTGATTCGGTGGATATTTTATTTGATGAGTTTAAACAAAGGCTTAGAGCAGTTTTTGATAAAAGTTCACAAAACCTAACCCCAGCACTATCTATCCACTCCCCATACTCAACCCACCCAATCTTAGCAAAAAATGCACTAGATATTGCAAAAAAAGAGAATATGGTTGTCTCAACCCACTTTATGGAGTCTTTAGCTGAGAGAGAGTGGCTTGATAAAGGCGAGGGTGATTTTGCAAAATTTTTTAAATCTTTCTCTCCTTATTCTAAACCTTTTTGTAGCGGAATGGATTTTTTAACTCTTTTTAAAGATGTTAAAACTCTTTTTACCCACTGCGTTTTTGCTAATGAAAGAGAGTTTGATTTTATTAAAAATATTGGGGGCTCCATTACTCATTGTCCCGTTTCAAATAGACTTTTAGGCTCAGGTAAGATTTCATTTCAAAAGTTAAAAAAGATGGAAATTCCACTAAATATTGGTACGGACGGGCTTAGTTCAAACTATTCATTAAATCTTTGGGATGAGCTAAGGGCAGCTTTGATGCTTCATTATGATTTAAATTTAAACTCTTTAGCAAAAGAGCTACTCCTAAGTGTAACAAAAGAGGCTGCTTACGCACTTAATTTAAATGAAGGATCTCTTAAAGTGGGTAAGGATGCAACTTTTATAGCTTTATCTATCCCAAAAACTACTAAAGAAAATCTTCCAATCCAAACAATTTTGCATACAAAAAAAGCAAAGAAAGTGTACATTAAAGGAGAAGAGATAGATGTTTAAAATGGTTTTTAAATCTATCAATGAGTTTTTATCTTTTATAGGCAGGCATTTTAAAGCTTTGGTCTTTTTACTTTTTATAAGCTGGCTATTTACCCAAACTTCTACTAAAAATATCCAAACACCCAATTTAGCTTCGGTAGAAATCTATGGAACTATTGATGAGGCTAAAAAATTAACTGAAACTATATATGAGCTTGAAAATAGTAGCGATATAAAAGGTGTGCTTTTGCATATAGACTCTCCTGGAGGCGCGCTTGGGGCATCTGTGGAAGTGATGATGGCTGTTAAGTCTTTAGTGGCTAAAAAACCAGTAGTTGCTTATGGGGCTGGAACAATGGCAAGTGGGAGTTACTACGCTTCCATTTGGGCAGATCATATTGTGGCAAATCCAGGCTCTTTTGTTGGTTCTATTGGTGTTTTATTTCAAGCTCCAAACATAAAGCCACTAGCTGATAAGCTAGGGGTAAAAGAGCAGGTTGTAACAGCTGGAAGATATAAGCAAATTGGAACTTTTACAAGAGAGTGGGAAGAGTTTGAAAAAGAGGCTATTAAAGAGTTGGTTGATGAAGCTTACTTAATGTTTGTAAATGATGTAAAAGAGGCAAGAAAGATAGATTTAGATGATGAAGTTTTTGCACAAGGGAGGGTTTTTTTAGCAAGCAAAGCTAAGGATATTGGGCTAGTTGATGATATTGGAAGTTTGCAAGATGCAAAAAAAGTTCTCATTAGCTTAAGTGGGGTAAGTGAGCCAAAATGGAAAGAGCCAACTGCTATTGATAAAGCTCTTTCAAAACTTAAATCTCAAAATATTTTTGGAGTATTTAACTATGGGCTAAAGGCAATTCCTTAAACTAAGAAGCTACAACCCTATCTCTTCCTTGGTTTTTTGCATCATATAAAGCTCTATCTGCACTAAGCAAAATATCATCAATACTCTTTATTTTTTCACTATAAGTAGCAACTCCAAGGCTTATAGTAACCTCTTTTGGGTAGGTTGGGTATTTATGTGATTTGATAGTTTTTCTTAATTTTTCTGCTAAAACTAAAACGGACTCTTTATCTGTTTGTGTGCAAATTATCAAAAACTCTTCACCTCCCCATCTTCCTAACAAATCAGTTTGTCTAATATTTTCTAGCAACACTTTAGCACTTTGTTTTAAAACATCATCTCCAACTTGATGTCCATAATTATCATTTACTTTTTTGAAAAAATCTACATCTATTAAAATTATTGAAAATATTGAGCCATATCGTTTGCTTCTGTCTATCTCTTCACTTAGTGCCAAATCAAGTTTTGCGCGGTTGTATATATTTGTTAATTTATCAGTAATTGAGTTTTTATAGAGCTCTTCATTTTTTAAATTTAACTCTTTTGTTCTTTTTTTAACGGTTTCTTCCAAATACTCTTGATGGTTTTTAACAGATTCACTCATTGCGCTAAATACGCTTGAGAGGATGGATACTTCTTTAATGAAACTCTTCACCTCCACCACATCATACTCTCTATTTTTAATCTTTTCGCTCTCAATAGCAAGCCTAAAAATTGGTCTGACTACTATTTTTGAAAAATATAAGACCAAAGGAGCCATTAGTAAAGATGTCAATATGAAAGATAGGATTAATTTATAGGTTTTTTGATTGTATGGATTTATGGTTTTTTCATAATTTGCCAAAAAAAGCATATATTCATTTTCAAAATATCCATCTATCAAGATAGCTTGAGTGATAAACTTTTCACCACCAATTTCAATAATTTTTGGTTCATTTAACTCATTTAAATCCAAATTTAACTCTATAAATCTTTGAAAAATATCTTGATTAGTTGCTATATAAGGCTTTATCTCTTTACCATTTTGAAACATATACATCTCCATGCCATCTGCATCAAGATAATCTTTATAGAGATTTTTAAAATCTTTTAGCAAGACATCAATTGAGACTACATTGTTTGAATCTTTTAATTTTTGTGAGTAAGTAACCCCATAAGCATCAATGTGAGAAAATTTATATGGAAGCGTTTTAATCACTTTTTCATCTTTTAAAGCCATCTTATACCAAGGCCTAGAGGTTGCATCATAGCTATTATCTTCAACTCTTTGACTTCTTAAATTTAACTCTTTATCATATAAGAAAAGTTCCCTTTTTTCTATGTGCGAACCATCAATTATGATAAGAAGCCATCTATCTTCATTTGAAGCATTATAATTTTTTCTTAACTCTTCATCTATATCTAAATTTATAATTTCATAAAAACTTCCATCACCATAGCCAGTATAGGCTGCATAGAGTGCTTTTTGGGTTTTTAAAATATCTATATAAAAATCCATTCCTCTATCTGGGGCAATTTTATTCATTAAAGATACTGTTTGAAGATGGGTTGATTCACTCTCTTTTATGGAGTTTTGAATGCTTTGGACTATATTTGAAGTTTTCATATTGATTGTCTCTAAAGAGAGTTTTCTATCAACATAAAAAAGTTGTGAGCCTACGATTGCTAAAAATATTGCCGCAATTGATGCAAAAAGTGTAAGAATTGTAATTTGCAAAGAGTACTTTTTTTTAAATATCTTCTTTTTAATTTCAGCCAAATAGATCCTTTAAGAAATCTTATTTCATAATTTTTATCGATATATACTATCTAAAAAAATTAGCATTACCGTTAATTTTCTTTGATTTTTACTATTTTTGCACCTAGAGTTCTTTTTAATGTTTCAATCTCTATCTCATCTTTAACTTTTAACTCATTTAAATTTACTGGCTTGCCCTCATATAAAATTTGTGCAAAACTCTCTTTTATCTTAAACATTGTGCTTTTTGCCTCATATGCACTCATTAAACTTTTTAAATTTAACTCTTTTTCATATAGCTTTTTTCTCAAAGAGTTTTGCAAAGTTTCGCTATGCTCTTTTAACAAAAACTCCTCTTTTTGCACTCTTTGGGTAAAAGAATTTTTTAATGATTTTGCAATATTTAAAATCTCTTCTAGCTTATATTTTAATTTTGATTTAGGAGATTTATAAATGAGTGTTTTTTGCATCTGTTTGATTAATTCAAACAAAAAGCCAATCTTCCACTCAACTTTTTTCAAAAGGCTTTCACTTAAATAATCTATGCTCATCTTTTGTTCATTCAAATCTGGCAGCGCTATCTCCATGGCAGCTGAGGGAGTTGGTGCTCTTTTATCTGCGATAAAATCAGTTATGACATAATCTATCTCATGTCCTATCGCGCTAATGGTAGGAACTTTGGACTCAAAAAGTGCAAGTGCTACCTCTTTTTCATTAAATGCCCACAAATCCTCAACACTTCCCCCGCCTCTAGCTAAAATGATAATATCCACACTTAAGTTTTGAGCTTTTTTTATCGATCTAACTATGCTTGGAGCTGCCTCTTTGCCCTGAACTAAGCTATCAATTAAGATAAGCTTTACTAAAGGCCATCTTTTTGCTGCAACATGCCTCATATCTTCAATGGCTGCCCCCGAGGCTGAAGTAATTAGCGCAATCTTTTTAGGAAATTTTGGTAAAGATTTTTTATTTGTACTATCAAAATAACCTTTGGCTTCAAGCTCTTTTTTTAACTGTTCATACGCTAAAGCTAAAGCACCGCTACCATATGGCTCAATATTTAAACAATTAATTTGGTAGCTTCCTCTTGGGGCGTACAAAGAGATGGAGCCAAAAACAATAATGTGCATTCCATCTTCTAGCCTAAAGGGAAGTTTTTGATTATTTCCTTTAAACATTACACAACTTATGGCTGAGTCTGCATCTTTAAGAGTGAAATAAAGATGTCCTGAGGAGTGGTATGTAGGCCTTGAAACTTCACCCTCAACCCTTACATGTAAAAATGTACTCTCTAATAAAGATTTAATTTGATTATTTAATTTAGTTACTGAAATAGGACTATTCATCTATCTTTTTCTAGCGATTACTAAAGTTGAGATATCCATTGAAAATGCTTTAGTGTAAACCTTATCAAAACCAACGCTATCAAGCTCATCTATAAGCATTTTGGAAGTTAAAAAACCCTCTATTGAGTTTGGTAAATATCTATAAGCTTCATAGTTTTTAGAGATTAGTCCGCCTAAAAAAGGAAGAATTTTATTTAGATAAAAGTTTTTAATAGATTGTAAAATCCCTTTTTTTTCATCTTTTGTAAACTCCAAAATGACAACTAAACCACCTTTTTTTAAAACTCTTGCAAACTCTTTAAACGCATCAACTCTTTTTACAACATTTCTAATTCCATAACTAATGCTTAAAATGTCCACACTCTCATCTTCTAATGGTAGTAAAGTGGCTTCACTTTGCAAAAATTTAAAATCTGGAAACTTCTCTTTCCCAACTTTAAGCATTCCGCTAGAAGGATCAATGCCTATAATCTCTTTGCACTCAACGCTATTTTTTTTGGCTCTTTTATTCCAAAAATCCATCATGTCACCAGTTCCACAAGCAACATCAGCAACTTTTTCAATACTCTTTTTATCATAAATCCTAAAAGCGCTATCGCACGCTTTTTTTCTCCAACTAATATCAACACCCATGCTTAATATTCTATTTGCTCTATCATAAGTTGGGGCAATTTCATCAAACATTTGAACAATTTTTTCTTGAGTTTTGCTCAAAACATCTCCTTAAATGATATCTAACAAAAGATATATGGTTTTAATTTTTTTATATTGTAGTTTAAAAGATTTAAAAGCCTCTCATTTTTAGTAAAAAACCTCTCTTTTAGTACCCATTTTTCAGATTTTATTAACTCTAAAGTCTCATTTATAAAAAGAATTGGCAAAACTTTTTCCATTAACTTTTCATTTTTTTCTAAATTTATGAGCTCTTTTTCAAATGAAATTAAATTTTTTAATCTTTTAGTTATCTTTTTAAAGTCTTTTGTCTCATTTTTTAACTCTTCATCTACATATATAGAGCTAAAATTTGACATTAAATAATCAATCTTTTTTAACTGTAAATAGATTTTAGCTACTTGAGAATAGAGTTTATTCTCATCTATTTTATTTAAACTTTTTTTCAATGAATTAAGACTTTCTTTAAAAATAGAGGTTGAAAAAACTCTATAATTTTCTTTAAAATTTAGATTTTTATAAAAACTATCCCTATCATTAATAAAAATTTCAAACTCATTTAAAAACCCTTCTAAGCCCATTAAGTAGCTCTTAAACTCACTCTTATTTCTGTTTAATTTTTCTAAAAAAGCTAAGTGAAAAAACTCATCTATGTTTAACTCTTTTAAAAAATCTTCAAAAAGAGTGAGGTTTTTAAAAAGATCAAACCTATTCATAATATTTTTTATCTTGCTGGTAAAATAGCGCGCACTTCTTTCATCAAAAATTGGACTAACTGCGCTAAAGAGCTTGTAGATTTTTTTAAAACTTCTATCTAAGAGCAGAAAATTCTCTCTATTTTGAGTACTTAAGTAGAGTTTTTTAGCATTTTTTATCTCTTGAAAATGAAGGATTAAAATATTTTTAAAAAAACTATAACTATCTATTTCAAAAGATTGCCTACCTCTAGCTCCATAAAGAGTTAAAAAACTGCTGCTGTACTCTTTGTTTTTAGTTATCTCTTTTGCCCTTATAAATGGAGGAAGTTTAAAATTTTTAGCATAATCTTCATTTTGAAACTTTACTTTTAAAGTAGCAAGTCCATCTAAATTTCCTAAAAAAAGATCTATCACTGCTGGATGGTTTTGGAAATTTATATAAAATCTTCTTTTAACTATATTTTTCCCTAATGAGTTTTTTTTAAGCTTCTCATACTCATCTTGTAAAATTTTTTTCTCTATTTTTTTACTATTTTTAAATATTAAAATCTTTTTTTCATCATCTTCATTAATTAAATATTTAACTATATTTTCATTTAAAACTATAAGCATTTGCTCCACTAAAGAGCTTCTTAGCTTTAATCCTTCTCTTTGAAGTTTAGATAAAAACATATGTGAATTTAAAAGAAATTTACGCCCAACCTCTTTTTGCATCGACTCCCTTTATTTAAAAACACTATTCTATCAAAATTGTTTTATAAATCTTTCTACATAGTAACCTTAAGTAACATTTTAAAAATTAATTAATTTAAATTTTTTTGAATTTTTTTAATAATTTCATTGCAAAGCCTAGTAGTGCATGGTTTAATACTAAATTTTATATAATATTCAGTATATATTAAGATTTCTTTTAAATTATTTTAAGCAATTAATAATTATTATTAGATGAAATTAATTATAAGGAGTAGTGATGAAAATTATTCACACTGTTGCAGTAGCAAGTTTGCTTGGAACTTTAGCTTTAGCTAACCCTTTAGCAGATGCAGCAAAAAGTTTTGGAATCGAAGCAATTCCTGAGTCAAACGCAGAGCTTATGAAAATCATAAATAGCGGTGATGATCCTATTACAGATATTAAAGTTGAGCTTGGAAAGATGCTATATTTTGATCCAAGACTTTCAAGAAGTAACCTAATTAGCTGTAACACATGCCATAATCTAGCTCTTGGTGGTGTGGATTTAATCCCTGGAGCAATTGGACATAAATGGACAATGAACCCATCTCATTTAAACTCTCCAACAGTTTATAATGCGGTTTTAACTGCGGTACAATTTTGGGATGGAAGAAGCCCTCACCTAGAAGATCAAGCTCAAGGCCCAATTGAAGCTGGCCCAGAAATGGCAGCACCAAGAGAGTTAGTAGAGCAAAGAATTAATTCAATTCCAAAATATGTAAATATGTTTAAAAGAGCTTATGGATCTGATGTAGAAATTACTTTTGAAAGAATTGCAAGTGTGATTGGTGTTTTTGAAAGAACTTTAGTTACTCCTTCAAGATTTGATGATTTTTTAAATGGACATGATGAAGCATTAACCGATGGAGAAAAAAAAGGATTGGAACTATTTTTAGATAAAGGTTGTGCAAGTTGTCATAATGGAATGGCAGTTGGTGGAACAATGCAACCTTTCCAAGTAGTTGAAAAATACTCTTTTGTTGAAATTGGTGGATTTGAAGGTGATGAGAATGGAATGGTAAAAACCCCTACATTAAGAAATATCACTGAAACAGCTCCATATTTCCATAATGGCGCGATTTGGGAGTTAACTGAAGCCATTAAAGAGATGGGAAGCACCCAACTTGGAATTAGCATAAATGACAAAGAAGCTGAGTCAATTGCAGAGTTTTTAGGTTCGCTTGAGGGAAGAAAGCCACAAATTGTATATCCAGTTTTACCACCTTCTACAAACGAAACAGCAAAACCAACTTTTGATTAATATTTAGGCATGCTAAGCATGCCTACTCTTTTACATACCAACCAAAACTATCTTCACTATTTCTACCCTGCCAAACTAATTCATAATCTTTCGTAGCTTGAATAGTTTTTCCAATTTTAAATTTACTAGATTTAAAAAGAAGTAACCATTTTGTAAAAGATGGGCAGTTGTTAAATAGATTTACACCTGCTTCAATCATTCCAAAATTGCTACTTTTAAACTCATCCCAGTTGGAGCTAATGGTAACTTTTCTATTTTTCACACCAAAAAGTGCAATGTTTTTATCAAACTCTTTTTGCCTAGAGTAGATAAATACTTCTGGTGCTCTTCCATTAATCATTCTTGCATCTAGTGTTGGCCTATCTATTCTTACGCTATTACCGCCAATAGCTAATGTAGTGATTTTATCTCTTAGGGCATGAACTAACTCTCTGGACTCTTTTGAGCTAATCACTCCTCCATCTAAAACTCCATTAGCGCTCATTGCTACTTTTATAAAACTAAAATGGCCATCCCTCCAAGATAAAAATGGCTCAATTAAAAGATCGCACTCCTTTTTTAAAACACCACTTACCACTTCAATTCCCTCTTTTTTTAAATACTCTGCCCCGCCACTAGCAATATTGTTTTTTTCCAAAGAACCAATATAGACTCTTTTTGGTTTGATAGAAGATAATAATTTTGAACATGGAGGGGTTTTTCCTTGATGATTACAAGGCTCTAAAGTGACAAAAATAGTGGAATCTTTTAGTAAATTGTTATGATTATCTATGATAAATTTATGTAATCTATTTGGATCTTTTGGAGAAATAAGAGTTGGATTTAATTTTAAAAGTGCCTCTTTTACAGCCAAAAGCTCAGCATGAGCACAGTTAGCTTCTTTGTGAGCTGCGATTGATAAGATTTGTCCATTTCTATCTAAAACCAAAGCTCCAACTGCTGGATTTGGATAGGTTAAACCTTGATAGCGCCAAGCTTCATTTAAAGCTAAACTCATATAAAAGTTGCTATCAATTACCATTTAATATATGTTTTTGCCCTATTTATAGCTGCAAATGGAATCACTATTTCCAAATCACTATCTTTTACTACAATATTCTCGCCCTCAACCCTAAGCAGTTCACCCTTGCAGTTTTGGACATCGCTTTTAATATCCACTAACTCTCCAATGGAGAGTTCAAACTGCTTTAATGTTTTGATTTTTCTCTCAAGTCCTGGAGAGCTAACTTCCAAAAAGTAAGGACCATTTACAGGTGGATTTAAATCTATAATTGGTGAAATAATTTGAGTTATTTTAGAGCATAACTCAAGGGTAACGCCACCTTTTTTAAAAATATAGATTCTATATATATCTTTTCCATTCTCTTTTACTAACTCAGTTCCATAAAGTGTTGCTTCGCAATCTTCAATTAATGCTTCTAATTTTAAATCATCCATTTTTACTCTTATTTAACTCTTTTTCAACCTGCTTAAAAAGCTCTTCCATCTGGTTTTGTTTCTCAAGTTGATCATCAAATTTAAAGTGAAACTTTGGGGATTTAAACCACCCCTCAGCGCTAGCGCAGTGAAACTCTAAATGATTAGAGACTTTTTTTAACTTTTTAATGATTTGATTTTGTTCATTTAAATCAAAATGAGCCTTATCTAGGTAAATATCAGCATCATATCTACCTCTTTTACAAATCACCTCTATTACAGTTAAATTTTGCAAAGCTACATCATTTAAACTTGCTAGAGCCTCTGGAATTAACTCTTTTAAAACACTTTGGGTTCTTTGTAATTTTATATCTTTCATAAATTAACCTGTTCTTCTACCTCTTTAAAGCTCTCCATATAATCGCCCACTTTAATGTCATTAAAGTTTAAGATGCCAATCCCACATTCATACCCTTTTGAAACCTCTTTAACATCATCTTTAAATCTTTTCAAAGAGGATACGCTTCCCTCATAAACAATCACACCATCTCTAATGAGCCTAACTTTTACACCTCTATGAATAGCTCCATCAGTCACCATACATCCAGCAATTGTGCCAATCTTTGGAACAACAAAAGTTTCTCTAACTTCTGCTTGCCCTAAATGCTCCTCTCTAATAATTGGAGCCATCATTCCACCTAAAATTGCCTTAACATCATCAAGTAAGTCATAAATAATATTGTATGTTTTAATCTCAACGCCTAAGCTTTTAGCTCTTTCTTTAACTGCTCCAGTTGGCCTTATGTGAAAACCTAAAATAATACAATTTTCACTAGCGCTTGCAAGCGCTACATCACTCTCACTCACTCCACCAACTCCTGAGTGAATTATATTTACCTGCGCTTCTTCATTTTTTAACTTCTCAAGTGAAGCTTTTATCGCTTCAAGAGAACCTTGAACATCAGCTTTTATGATGACTGGTAAATCTTTAATTTCACCCTCAGCTATCTTTTCACTTAACTCATCTAGCGTAACTTTTGTAGATCTTGAGAGCTCTTTTTGTCTTAAATAGTCATATCTTTTTTGAGCATATTCTCTTGCTAATTTATCATTATCTACTTTTACTAAAATCTCTCCAGCTTGAGGAACTTCATTTAAGCCTACAATCACACCTGGTTCACCTGGTTTTATTGAGCTTATATTCTCTCCATTAGCATTTAAAAGTGCTCTTACTTTTCCATGGGCTACCCCCACAACTACCGTATCGCCAACTTTTAATGTTCCATTTTGCACAACAACAGTAGCAACAGAGCCCCTGCCTCTTTCAAGTGAACTTTCTATAACTACAGCTTTTGCATCCTTAGTTGCATCAGCTTGTAACTCTAAAACTTCTGCTTGCAAAAGTAATATTTCAAGTAAATCTTCAATTCCTTCACCAGTTTTTGCTGAAATATGAACAAATTCATGTTCCCCACCCCAATCAATTGGCATTATGCCTATCTCACTAAGTTGGGTTTTTACCATGTCTGGATTTGCTGAGGGTTTGTCCATTTTATTTATAGCAACTACGATTGGCACACCTGCGGCTTTTGCATGATCTATCGCCTCTCTTGTTTGAGGCTTAACTCCATCATCAGCTGCTACAACTATGATGACAATATCTGTAACAGCAGCTCCTCTAACTCTCATTTGTGTAAATGCTTCGTGTCCTGGAGTATCTATAAAAGTTATATTTTTACCACTTTTAGTAACCATATATGCGCCAACATGCTGGGTAATTCCCCCTGATTCACCTCTAGCTACATGAGCTTCTCTGATGTAGTCTAATAGTGAAGTTTTACCATGATCAACATGCCCCATTATGGTTATTACAGGTGCTCTAGTGGATAAAACTTCATCCTCAAGAGCGTCATATGCTTTTACATAGTCAAACTCTTCTTGAACATTAACTATCTCAACTTCAATTCCAAACTCATCAGCTAATATCTCTATCGCATCTTTATCTAAAAAATCATTTTTAGTTGTAAGCATTCCAAGCATGAAGAGTTTTGAGATAATTTCACTTGATTGTCTATTGATTTTTTCTGCAAACTCATAAACTCTAATCTCTTCTGGAATTTGCACTGAACTTACCACTTCATCACTACTTTTTTGAGCAACTTTTGGAGCTTTTTTGCGTCTTTTACGCCTAATACTACTATCTCCAAAATTTGTTTCGCTCTTTCCATAGCCACCTAATTGTTTAACTGGCTCTTTTCTTTTTTTAAGGACAACTTTTGCTGGCTCAGCTTCTGGCTTAATGGTTAAATCAGGCAAAACAACTAACTCTTCTTCATTATCAAATCTAACTTCACCAAGCTCCCTATCAGCCAATATATCAATCTTTTCAATGCCCTCTTTTTTAGTAGTTGGTGCTTTTTTGACTCTTTTTTTCTTTTTAGGCTCAGCTACTGAAGAGGAAAATATAGACTCAAGAGTAGTTGGAGCTACGCTAGGAGCTGGCTCTGCTGGCTTTGGATCTTTTTTCTTTTTTACGATAACTAAACCTCGCCTTTTTTTAAGGCTTGCTTGAGCCAAACTCTCACCTGAAGAGATTTTACTTTTTTCTTCACTCTTTTTAGGCTCTTTAGGTTCTTTTGGCTCTAGTTTTTCTTTAACTACCTCTTTTTTAGTTTCAACTTTTTTCTCTTTAGGGGACTCTTTTATCTCTTCTTTTTGAGCAGGTTTCTTTTTAGTTTCAACTTTTTTTGGCTCTGAACTCTTCTTAGAGACTTTAGTCACCTCTTTTTCTGCTTCAAAAATAGTTTTATCGCCTGTAAGAATATAGTTCATCAATGCTTCTGCATACTCTGAACCAATTGCGCTTGAAGCCGATTTAACATCTAATCCTAATTCTGAGGCTCTCTCGACTATGTCTTTACTCTTCATTCCGAGTTCTTTTGCAATCTCGTGGATACGAACTTTAACCATTCGTTGCTATCTCCTTCACCATTTTGCCTATGTCCAAAATGTGTTTATCTAATTTTTTACACTTTTGCATCAGTGCTTTTTTAAGTGCCTTTGGGTTACTATCCACACAATTAATGCATAGATAAAAACTCCGCCCATGTCCTAAATAGGCTGATATTTCTCCATTATGCATCTGAAGTCGTAACAACTGAGATTGAGGATGACGCTCTTTGCAAGAGATGCACATTCGCACGGGTTTTTTTTGCACGGTCATGATAATACCAAAATTTAACTTTTTTTTAGCTGTTTTTAATGAAAAAACCTTGATTATCGAAATCTAAGGTTAAAATTTTGAAATGAGGGAACTCTTTTTTTAAGTTTTTTTCTATATTTTTTGCCTCATTTTTATACGCAAGATTAAAAAATGTAGAGCCACTTCCAGATAGTGTGCTCATTAAAGCTCCACTATTTAAGGCAACTTTTCTAACTTCAAAAAGCTCAGGCATTTGGCGCATTCTTCTTTCTTCATGCATTAAATCTTTGCTTAAAAAAGATAGGCTCTCCCAAGATTCATTAAAAAAAGCTACGCTAAGTGCTGCTGCGTGTGAAAGATTTGAAACAGTCTCTTTCATGCTGTAGTGTTTTGGCAATTGTGTTCTTGATTTTGCTGTTGACATAGCTCTATCTGGTATGACTAAAATGGCGCAAATTTCACTAGGAAGTTCTTTTTTTTGGGTAAAAACCCTGCCATCTTTCACAATGGAGACTGTAAAGCCGCCAAAAGTTGCAGGTGCAATATTGTCTGGATGAGACTCATAAGCAAGTGCGAGATTTAAAATCTCCTCTTTATCTACTTTTTTGTTAGCTAAATGATAGGCTGAGGCTATCGCTCCAACAATAACAGCAGATGAACTGCCAAGGCCTCTTGAGAGTGGGATTTTATTGTGAAAATCAAATCTAAAATTCTCTTTATTTCCAGTTAATTCATAAAATTTTTCATTAAAGATTGTCACAAAAGAGTTTTTAGTTTTAAGATGAGCTTTATCTTCACCCTCTCCTTTTATAGAGATTGTTGTTATTGGATTTGGTGTAATATTTATCTCATTATATAAAGCGATAGAGAGTCCTAATGTATCAAACCCAGGCCCTAAGTTTGCACTTGTAGCAGGTACTAAAATCTTCAAATTTTCTCCTAAACAGCTGGTAGATGGTATAGAGGTAGAGTATCTTCACTAAAACTTTCATATGGTAAATTTTTTGGTAACATAAAAGGGTGCTTTATCTCATCTTTAAAAACTTTTAATGAAATATTACCATTTTTATCTTTGATAAAGTAACTTTTTCCCATCGCTTTTATGGGATTATTATCATTAAAAGTGAATCCATCTGTGGCTAAAAGCGGGATATTTTTTACTAAATGGAGAGTTTTTAAAAAAAGATATGTAACTTTTATTGCCATAAAACTGCCAGGCCCTTTTGCAAAATAGAGTTTGCTAGGTTTGTACTCTTTTAAAATAGTTTCAAACAATTTAGGCAAAGATTCACTACTTTTTTCTTCAGATTCATAGTTTTTAATGAGCTTGCCCTCGTGATAAATCCCAATCTTTAAAGGAGAATCTAAATTTAAAACTAAAACTTCAACAGTTATGCAAAAACCTTTTCATACATATTTTCAAATTCAAATGTTTTTACTTCATAATTTGATGAATCTTTTAAAATCTCTTTGGTTAAAAGATGATTTAAGTGGTGACTTCCTGCAAAAGATTCATAATCTCCAATAACTGGAGCGCCTAGCAAAGCTAAATCTCCTAGTGCATCTAAAATTTTATGTTTTACAAACTCATTTTCAAATCTAAGTCCCTCAGGATTTAAAATCTTCTTTTCATCCATTACTACCGCATTATCAAGCGATCCGCCAAGAGCTAATCCGCGAGATCTTAGCATTTGCACATCTTTTAAAAAACCAAATGTTCTAGCTTTTGAAATCTCTTTTAAAAAGTTTTTCTTACTAAATTCAAAACTATACTCTTGCGAGCCTATGGCAACATGATCAAAATCTATTTTAAATCTAAAAGTTGGAGTGGTTGATGGGATAACCCTAACAAATTTTTCTCTTTCTTGAATCTCTACTGGTTTTTTAATCAAAATAAATTTTTTTGGGGCATTAAGTACTCTTTTTTTAGCTTCATCTAAAAGCATACAAAAGCTAGCGCTGCTTCCATCCATAACAGGTACTTCTGCTCCATCTACAGCTATGCGTATATTGTCTATTCCATAGGAGTAGATTGCTGAGAGAAGATGCTCAATGGTTGAAATCATTGCTCCATCTTTTCCAATGACTGTAGCCATTTGAGTATTTACAACATTTTCAGGAGTTGCTTTTATGCTAATTCCCAAATCGCTCCTATGAAAAACAATGCCCTCATCCGCTTCTAAAGGCTCTAAGACTATCTTAATTGGCTCACCCTTATGAAGCCCAATTCCAACACTTTCAACTCTATTTTCAATTGTTGTTTGTTTCAAAAAAATACCTTATTTCATATCTTTATGGCTATTAAGCAACATTAATTCCAAAATATTAACAATAAAGAGTCAACCATCGGTAAACAAGCAGTTATTGCCTATCTATCAAAGCTTTTGCATCTTTAAAAATACCATATACATTATCATTCATCCACTTACTATCCATCCACTCCTCAGGCCTAACTTCAACCCCTTGCACTATCATCCCAAAATGCAAATGATCCCCTAAAGCTAGCCCAGTAACTCCTGTTCTTCCTATGACATCTAGTGCCTTAACCTCATCTCCTTCACTAACAAGAAGTGAAGAGCAGTGGCTATATAAAGAGTAAAGTCCTAAACCATGATCTATTATCACGCTATTTCCATAAATTCCTCTTTTTTGGGCGAAAACTACCTTGCCAGGATTTGTTGTTACAATGTTTGCTTGGGCGGTACTAGCAAGATCTAATCCTAAATGATAGGAGTGGCTTACCTTTTTTCCTTCAAATGTAAAAGTTCTATAATCCCCAAAACTAGCAACTGCTGCTGCATTTTTTAAAGGATAAAAAGGAGTTATTGTTTTTTCTAAAGACGCGCTTGATACTTTTGAAGTTATCTTCTCTATGGTTTTCTCATCTTCATTTCTTAACGTTTCATTCACAAAAATAAATCTCTCAAGAGGAGTAAGCTCATCAAAATCATCTGCGTACTCTCTTGCAAGCTCGCTTATCTTTCCACCAATAAAACTCTCTTTTAAAGCTAAATTAGAGTTTCTATATTTTTTATTCTCAAGAAAAAATCTTATACTTGCATTGGTTTTGTTTTTTGCTTTATCAGTCGCTACGATAGTTGCTTGAAAACTATCCTCAGCTCTTGGCCATGCTATTAGCGAAAAGTAGTAACCTTCTTTATAAAAAGGGAGTGGTTTAAATATTTTATTGAAATTTGTTTTTATGTAAAGTTCTTTTAAATTTTCATCCTCAGCCTTAAATACAACTAATGCTGCGCCTCCTTTTGTTATCTTGTACGAGTTTGCAACTATGTTTAAGATTGGACTTTTTTTATCTACTATGATTTTACTCTCTAAAATTCCACTATTTCCCCTAAAAAAATTCCACTTACTTCCATCTATTGCTTCAACTTTTAGTGTGAAACTTTCACTTTTGCTAAAAAAACCGCCCTTTGGATAGTTTAAAGATATTTCTACTTCATTTGCCAAATTTTGATAGTTTTCACTAAAAAGTGTTACACTATTTGAATCATCACTTAGTGTAACTCTTAAAAATTTTACCCCACTCTCATCGCTTATTTTTAAAGGTAATGGATCTTTTAAATTCCAATAAATCTCATCTTCAAGTGTGATTTTGGGTGCATTTTTTTCAAAAAGTGGTGATTTATGTAGATATAGAGCTAAAAATATTATTAAAATAGTTATAAATAGTATGAAAATTTTTGTGCTGCTTCTTTTTTGCATAGTTTCTCCAAATGATTTTTAATGTAAGATGAGGATTTTATCAAAATTGTTATAAAATATTAATTACGCTGTTTTTTCTTATTGTTTTGATAGACAAAGGCTAGCACTTCAGCTATTGCTTTATATAGATTCTCAGGTATTGCTTCATCCACATCACACTGCCTATAAATCTCCCTTGCTAGTGGTGGATTTTCAACTATTTGCACACCATGATTTAGTGCAATCTCTTTTATCTTAAGAGCTAAAAAATCAACCCCTTTTGCTAAAACAACAGGAGCTCTATCTTTGCTTTGGTCATATCTAATGGCAACAGCATAGTGAGTTGGATTTGTGATTACTACATCTGCATCAGGGATATTTTGCATCATTCTTCGCTGGCTCATTTGCATCTGTACTTTTCTAATTCTTGATTTTACCTGCGGATCTCCCTCCATCTGTTTGTGTTCATCTTTTATCTCTTGCTTACTCATTCTAAGCTCTTTAAAGTAGTTATATCTAACAAACATCAAATCTAAAAAAGCTATGACTAAAAGAAGTGCTAGCATGACTGCTATTAGTATAATGGCTTTATCTCTAAGCCAAAATATCTGCTGCCAAATTCCTAAAAATACCGTCTCTTGGACCTCTTTTGTAAACTCTAATAAAAAATAAAAAGCTACGGCAAAAACTGCTGAAACTTTTAAAATTGTCTTTAGCCCTTCAATGAGTTTTTTCATTGAAAATAGATTTTTAAGCCCTTTGATTGGATCTATTTTTTTAAGATCAGGCGTGATTGATTTGGTTGTAAATAAAAATCCAAACTGCATTAATCCTGCTAGTACCCCAGCTATGGCAACTGAAACTGCAATTGGAAGAACCATGAGAGCTAGCTCCATAACTGTAGTAATTACAATTTGCAAGATGGCTACTTTAGTAATCTCTTGCCCAATGAAGTCATAATAAAAAAGATATAGATTTTTAGTTCTTTCTTGCAAAAATCCAAACATGATTAGCAAGACTGCGCAAGCTACAATTAAAGTTATAAAACTATTTGTATCTTGACTTTTAGGGACATTTCCCTCTTTTCTGGCATCTTCAATTTTTTTGGAGGTAGGTTCTTCTGTTTTTTCTTGATCATCTGCCATTAAATGGCTCCATTTTCATGGAAAAATCAAGCCACTTTGCTTGATGGATTAAGCTGCCAACACTGATGGCATCAACTCCACTCTTTGCAATGATTTCAATATTTTCTAAACTTATCCCGCCACTTGCCTCAAGCTTTACATGAGGATACTTTTCATCTTTTAATTTAACTACCCTTTCAATCTCACTTAAGCTCATATTGTCGCACATTATTATGTCAACTCCAGCTAAAAAAGCCTCTTTAGCTTGATCAAGATTCTCACACTCAACCTCTATTTTAGTAGTAAATGGAAGTAGTTGTCTAGCTTTTTGTACACTATTTTTTAAATCTTTCAAGATTGCTAAATGGGTATCTTTTAACATTAAGGCATCATCTAATCCAAAACGGTGATTGTGCGCGCCCCCGCATCTTACTGCATATTTTTCAAAGTTTCTTAAAAGCGGTCTAGTTTTCCTAGTATCAAGAAGCACTACATTTAAATTTTCTATTTTTTTGACATATTTTTGAGTATTTGTAGCTATGCCACTAGCGTGTTGAAGTAGATTTAAAAGAGTTCGCTCAAGTTTTAATAAAGAGTTTGTATCTCCTTTTAGCTTTGCTAAAGTATCACCATTTTTAATGCTTTTCCCATCTTGAGTTAGCAAATCTATCTCACAATTTAAATACTTACAAAGCTCTTTTGCATAGATCTCTCCAGCAAAAACCCCACTATCTTTAGAGATAATTTTTGCAGTTGCCTCTTTAGGATAAGAGATAATTTCAAAAAGATCCCCTCTTCCTAAATCTTCATTTAAGGCTTTAACTACAAACTTTTTTATCATAATTCAAACATTCTCTTTAGTGCTATATTAGCCCAGTGTCTAACATCTTCATCTATTAAAACTTCGCTTGAAAAATCTTTATCTTTCAGTGAAATTAAAGTGTTGTGCAAATCCTTTAAAGTTGTCTCATTCATTGTAGGGCATTGTGGTTTTGTAGATGAGAGAACATATGTATTTTTCTCTCTTAAGCGTTTTACTAAATTGTACTCTGTGCCAACAGCAACAGGAGTTTCTAGGGGGAGAGATTTTATATATTTAATCATTTGAGCAGTTGAGCCTACAAAATCAGAGATTTCACAAACTTCAGGCTTGCACTCAGGATGAGTTACTATCTTAATATTTGGAAATTTCTCTTTGTAAAACTTTACATCGCTTACTTCAAAAAGTTGATGAACAGAGCAAAATCCGTTATAGCACAATATATCTGCATCTTTTAAATCACTATCAAGCCCAATTACTTTAGACTTAAGTCCCATATCTCTAGCAATATTTTGTCCTAAACATCTATCTGGGATAAATAGAATTTTTTTACCACTTTTTAATGCTTCTTTTATGATTATCTTTGCATTTGAACTTGTACAAACCATTCCACCCATTTTGCCAACTCTTGCTTTCACTTGTGCAGAAGAGTTGATGTAAGTTATTGGCATAATCTCTTCATTTGTAATGCCAGCTTCATTTAAAGCTTTCACACTATTATCATACTGTACTTCATCTATCATTCTAGCCATCGCACAACATGCAATTTTTGGCATTAAAACTCTTTTTTTGGGAGCTAGTAGTTTTACACTTTGGCCCATAAAGCCAACTCCGCAAAAGATTAAGTTTGGCTTATTATCTTTAGCTGCCCACTGAGCAAGTTGGAGTGAGTCGCCTGTAAAATCTGCCATTTCAAATACTTCATTTTTTTGATAATAGTGCGCGACAATAGAGACTTCAAGTGCCTCTTTTAACTCTTTTATCTGCTCATAAATAGCTATATTGCTCACTCTTTTTCCTTTGTTTTTTAAGCTTGAGATTATACCAAAGGTGATATTAAACGCAACCTAATGGATTTTTTGCTACCATTTTTTACAAAAAATTTTAATCTATCTTACACTAAGGATTATCTAGCATATGTTGACAAATATCAATATCTTATTTTATCTTTTAGCCTACTTCATTGGCGGAATTCCTTTTGGCTTAGTTTTAGCAAAACTTTTTGCAAAAACTGATATTAGAGAGCTTGGGAGTCGCAGCATTGGAGCTACAAATGTTTTAAGAGTTTTAAAAGATAAAAATCCATCTTTAGCAAAAAAACTTGCAATTTCAACGGTAATTTTAGATGGATTTAAAGGCTTATCCTTAATACTCATTGCGCACTATTTAAACTTACCCATTCAAACAGCTTGGACTATTGGTGTTTTAGCTGTCATTGGACACTGCTTTAGTCCATATTTAAAATTTGAAGGTGGAAAGGGAGTTGCAACTGCCCTTGGAGTGATTATATATTTTCTACCATTAGAAGCTTTGGTTGCAATAATTGTCTGGTTTATCGTAAGTAAAAGTGTAAAAATTTCATCTGTTGCTTCACTTGGCGGGCTTTTAGCTCTTATCATTAGTTCATTTTTAATCCATTATGAAATGCCTCATATTAATACTCACGCTCCAATTATTATCATCGCTTTTATTGTGATTTACAAGCATATTCCAAATATCATCAGACTGTTTAAAGGCGAAGAGGGAAGAGTGATTTAGTGGAAGTTTTTATAAATGATTTAAGGTTAAATATCATCATTGGACTACTTCCTCATGAGAGAATTTTTGCGCAAGAAGTAGTTATCGATGCTAGTTTTGGCTGTAAAGATGAAGAGTTGGTAGTTGATTATGTTAAAGCCATTTTGGTCATTGAGGAAGTGTTAATTAATAATAAGTTCAAAACTGTAGAGGGCGCGCTTTTAAAACTTGAACAAGAGATTAAAAAAACATTCCCTAAGATTTTAACTCTATTTTTAAGCATTAAAAAAACAAAAATTATTCATAAAGCCACCGTAGGAGCGAGACTAGAGAGAAAATATTAAAATATGATTAAAAATTCTTGAAATGATGCTTAAATTATGGTACAATCCACCCATAAATCTTACCTTAAGGAAAACTAAATGCGGATACTAATCGTAGAAGATGAAGTAACCCTAAATAAAACTATTGCTGAAGGCTTGCAAGAGTTTGGTTACCAAACAGACAATTCTGAGAATTTCAAAGATGCTGAGTATTATATTGGGATTAGAAATTATGACTTAATTCTAACTGACTGGATGTTACCAGATGGTGATGGCTTAGATCTAATTACTTTAGTAAAACAAAAGTCCCCTAGAACTGCAGCTGTTGTACTCTCTGCAAAAGATGATAAAGAGAGTGAAATTAAAGCCTTAAAAGCTGGTGCAGATGATTATATTAAAAAACCATTTGATTTTGATATTTTAGTTGCAAGAATTGAAGCAAGACTAAGATTTGGTGGAACTAATGTCATTAAGATTGATGATTTAGTTATTGATCCAGATGAAGAGAAGATCACATATAAAGGCCAAGATATTGAGCTAAAAGGTAAACCATTTGAGGTTTTAACTCATTTAGCTAGACATAGTGATCAAATTGTTTCAAAAGAACAACTTTTAGACGCTATCTGGGAAGAGCCAGAGCTAGTTACTCCAAATGTGATTGAAGTTGCAATTAATCAAATTAGACAAAAAATGGATAAACCACTAGATATCTCCACGATTGAGACAGTTCGTCGTAGAGGCTACAGGTTTTGTTTTCCCAAAAAAGTATAAGAACTAAGTTTTTAACGCAATTAGTGTCCGCTTCTGCGACACTAATTGTTATCTTTTCTGTAATTTTATATCAAACCATTAAAACCTCTATCTATGCAAATTTAACCCAAACTTTAACAAATTATGCCACTACTGTTGAAAGAAGTATTGAGCCAAATAAGATTATTAATGGATACACTATAACTCACTCTTTTTTACCTCATGAGATTGAAGCAAAGATAGAACTGCATCCAAAAAGGCATAGAACTTTAAATTTAATCCAATATAGAAGTGAAGATAGAACATGGTTAAATGCTTATGTGCCTCTTTGGTTTCAAAATGATGCTTTTTTGGTACTTTATCAAGATATTACCTCAACAAGTGCTATGCTTGATAGAATATTAAGAGATATAGTACTCATTAATTTAAGTGCAGTCTTTTTGATACTTTTTTATGCTCTATTTCTTTCAAGAATGCTCCTAGTGCCGATTAAAACCTTAGCTGGTAGATTAAGTAGAATGAATGAAGGGTTTTTAAAATCAGTTGAAACTAAATCTTTACCTGAAGAGTTCATACCTTTAGGGCTTAGTATAAATAGGCTAATTGAGAGAATTCAAACTTTTGTAAAGTATCAAAAAGAGCTTTTTATTGGTACTGCACATGAGCTTAAAACTCCACTTGCTGTAATGAAAACAAAAAATGAAGTAACTTTACTTAAGAGTAGAGGAAAAGAGAAGTATATTGAAGCTATTAAAAACAATATTGAAGCAGTGGATGAAATGAACTCAATGATAAGTGCCATCTTAGAGATAGGAAGACAAGAAGGCGCTCAGTTTGAAGAACCCATTTTAATCGATGTTGCTCTATTTTTAGAAAAAAAGATAAATGATTTTAAAATTTTAGCTCATTTAGAAGAAAAAAATATAGTGAGTGAGATTGGCTTTAACTCTTTAAAAATTAAAACCCAACAGACACTTTTAACTCATATTTTGCAAAATTTTGTTCAAAATGCTTTAAAATTTTCAGATAAAGGTGCAACTGTAACTGTAAAAGCTTTCATTCATGATACATTTTTAAATATAGAAGTATATGATGAGGGAGTAGGGATAGATGAGAGTAAAGATCTTTTTGCACCTTTTGTAAGATTTGGTAGCAAAGGTGGCTCTGGGTTAGGGCTATTTTTAGCCAAAGGCGCCGCAGATGCACTTGGAGCTTCAATTTCCATCTCTAACAAAAAAAATGGGAATGGGGCTGTGGCTAAATTAGCCTTACCAATTTAACTTCAAGTAAGAAAAAATTTCATCTTTCAATTTTGTTAAAGTTACTTTAGTGTATAACACACAAAATATTTCAAAAAGAGGATATTTAATGTCATTGATGATAACTGATGAGTGTATTGCTTGTGATGCTTGTAGAGATGAGTGCCCAAACGGTGCTATTGAAGAGGCAGATCCAATTTATATAATAGATCCAGATTATTGTACTGAGTGCATGGGGCATTTTGATGAGCCGCAGTGTGTGGCAGTTTGTCCAGTGGATTGCATAATCCCTGATCCAGACAATGTTGAGAGCATTGAGGAATTGAGGCTAAAATTTGAACAGCTAAATGATGAAGAGTAATGGCTAAATTAACAGCTGTTATTGATCTTGGAACAAACTCTGTTAGATTAGCAGTATATGAAAAAACTAGCCGTTATGGTTTTCATCTTTTAAAAGAGATAAAAAGCCGTGTGAGGATTGGTGAGGGAGCTTATGAAAGTGGTGGAAGATTGCAAGAAGCTCCCATCCAAAGAGCCATTACGATATTAAAAGAGTTTAGTTTTTTATGTAAAAATATTAAATGTTATAAAATTTTTTGTATTGCAACTTCAGCCCTAAGGGATGCTCCAAATAAAAAAGAGTTTATAAATAAAGTAAAAAAAGAGAGTGGATTAAAGATTAAAATCATTGATGGCAATGAAGAGGCTTTGCTTGGAGCTACTGGAGCTATCAATTTACTACCCCCCATAAAAGAAGCAACCACCATTGACATTGGTGGAGGATCTACTGAACTTTCAAAGATAATTGATGGGAAAATCGTAAAAACGCTCTCGCTTGACATTGGAACTATTAGATTAAAAGAGCTCTTTTTTGATCAAGATAAGCCTAAAGTTGAGTTAGATGCCTTTTTAAATGAAAATATTGGTGATATTGAAGATTTTAAATCTCCACTTTTAATAACCATAGGCGGAACACTTAGGGCTATCTCATCATTTATCATGGAAAAAGAGGAGTATCCTTTAAAAACAGTGCATGGGTTTGAATATGAGATAAAAAGCCATAAAGATTTTTTAAATAAAATCCCTACCCTAACTCCTGAGGATTTAAAATTAATTGGGTTTAAAAAAGATAGATTTGATACCGTTAGAGAAGGTGGCTTAATCTTTAACTCTATAGTTTCAAAATTAGAAATTAAAAGAGTGCTAACTTCTGGTGCTGGGGTTAGAGAGGGTGTTTTTTTAAAAGATCTTTTAAAAACCTCAAATGGAGTCTTTCCTCAAAATTTTAATCCTAGCCTTAAAAGCCTCATAGATAGGTTTGCTATATCTAAAAAAGATGATCTTCATACCGCCAAGTGTGCATCCATGCTCTTTGACGCGCTTCAAAGTTTGCATAAAATGGATAGTAGTTTTAAAAAAGAGTTAGAAATAGCTGGTAAATTGCATGATGTTGGGAGAAATTTAAACTTTTATCAATCAAGGCTTCATGGCTTTTATTTTGTATTAAATAGTTTGAATTTTGGATACACTCATAAAGAGAAGGCATTAATTGCACTTTTGGTAAAAACTCACCATAGCAAACTGCCAACTGAAGCAGAATTAACTCTTTTTGAAGAGTTACTACCTGATAAAGATACTGTTTTATGGCTTAGTTTCATTTTAGCTTTTGCAAAGAGTTTAAATATTGATTATTCTAGGCAAAAAATGGAATTTTGCTACAAAAACCACACTCTTTATATTAAAAACAGCTCCTCCACCGTTCTTGCAAAAGAAGCTGTTAAAAAACTTATTAAACCTGCTTCATTTGCCATCGCATTTAGGTAGTTAAAACTGCCTTCCAATTGTAAATTCAAACTTTGATGTTTCATCCCAAGTTTCACTTTTAATTGGTTTTGCATAAATTAGAGCAATTGGCCCTAAAGGCGAGTTCCATTCAAGCGCTACACCTGCACTTGCCCTTGTCTCTTCTGTTAATTTTTTATCCCCAATCATTCCATAATCAATAAAACCTGAAGCTCTCATCTTTAATCTTTCAACCAAAGGAATGCTTGCTTCAATACTATTTGTAAAGTAAATTTCACCACCTCTTAATTTTCCCTCTTTATTTCTAGGTGAAATCGATCTTGATCTAAAACCTCTTAAGGTACTAAGTCCTCCAAGGTAGAGTCTTTCGTAAATTGGCAAATATCCATTATCCCAAACCATCGCATATCTAGCTCTATATCTTAAGATTAAATCATAATCAGTCTTATCTCTAAAACCATAAAAAGTTGCAAACTGGGTAATGCTTTTAGTAAACTTTTCATCTCCTCCCACTCCAGCAAACTCAAGCGAAGTACTAGCTTCAAAGCCACTTCTTGGTAGATAATAATCATCTGTATTATCAAATGATATTGATGGAGATAGTGAGCTTTTTAAACTCTTTCCCTCTTTATATCCCCAATCTTTTAAACCTTGAGTTAATCCCTTTAGATTTGTCTCTTCTATGGTGTAGAGTAAACTTACACTTGTATATCTACCTATTTTTCTTCCCACATGCATATTTGCACCTAAAATTTTCTCTTTAAAGTCAATCCACTCATTATCTTCAGCATATACACTTCCACCTAAACTATAAACTGAATCAAAAACTCTTGGGTTAGTCAAGGAAATCCTACCAGAGAGCTCATCATCAGATCTCTCAACTGCAAAAACACCCTTTAATCCAGATCCAAATATATTATTATCAGATATGCTTCCACTTAAAATTATCCCTTTAGCAGTTCCATATCCAATTCCCCCTGCAATTGCGCCAGTATTGGTTTCAGTTACATTTACTATCAAGTCCATACTGTTTTTACTTACTCTTTCCTCTTTTATGGCAGCATCTTCAAAGTAACCTGTTCTTCTTATTGCATTAATTGAATCATTTAAATCAGTTCTGCTATAAAGGCTTCCTTCTGTTAAGTAAAGCTCTCTTCTTATTGCCCTATCTATTGTTCTACTGTTTCCAGAAATCCTTACATTTCTAATTGTAACTTTATCTCCTGGGATAATATGGTAGATAATAGATGCACTTTTATCCTCTTTATCTTGCTTTATGTCTGGATAAGCTCTAGCAAAGGCATATCCTTGATCAGCAACTAAGGTTTCAATAGTTTTTAAATCTTTCCTTAGCCAATCAACATTCATCCTCTCTTGCTCTTTTAAAAGAAGTCTTTTTCTTAACTTCTCTTCATCTAATAAACCATCTTTATCATCAAAAGTTATCTTTTTAACTGTGTATTTATCGCCCTCTTCTATGTAATATGAAAGCGAAGCATTAAAACTATCTGCATAAGTTTTCAAAAACGCAGGGCTAACCTCTACATCTAAAAAGCCTTTTTTCATATAGGCATCTTTAATTCTATCACTATCAAGTGGAAGTTCATGTATTTTTAATTCACCAGAGTTAAAACCCCAAAAATAGCCAAGTAGCTCTCTTTGTTTATTTCCAAGCTCTAGCTCAACATCTTTATATCTTAAAGATTCTGCCCCGCACATTTCCACTGAACGGATGAGGATTTTTTCACCCCTATTTACAACAAAAGTTACTTTTAAACTTCTATCATCATTTGCTAGTGGCTCTTCTTTAGACTCAACTACTGTATCAAAATAGCCTTTTGCTTCAAAAAATTGTTTTATGGTTGATTTAGCCTCTTCAATAGATGCGTAATCGTGCATCATCCCTTTTTTAATGGGTAAAAACTTCTCTATCGTCTCCCTATCAGTTTTGCCAACACCATCAAACTCTACTCTAGCTACTACTGGTTTTTCTTTTACAAATATAGTTACATGCCCGCTATCTTCTTCTACCCAAATATCTTCAAAATAGCTTTGCAAATATAGCTTTTTAATAGCGTGATCCACTTTCTCAATATCTAACTCTTCACCAACTCTTAACCCGCTTAACTCTAAAGCTGTGTCAGTTGAAAGTCTTACTATTCCATCAAAAGAGATTGATTTTATTGGAATGGCTGAAAGGTAAGAGCAAAGCAAAAGAGGGATGAAGTATTTTAAGTTTTTCAAATTTTATCCTCATTAATTTCTGTTTTTAATAAAGTGGATATAATACCATTTCCAATTTTAATTCGGTGTAAAATAACCACTTTTGCAAGGATTTTTTATGCGAATAGGCATTATTGGGCTTGGCTTAATGGGTGGTTCTTTAGGTCTTGCCTTAAAAAAAACAAAAATTATAAGCTCAGTTGTTGGATTTGATCACAACTTAACTCACTGTGAAGAAGCACTAAAGCTTGGATTAGTTGAAGAGATTGTCTCATTTAGTGAGATAAAAGAGTGTGATATGATTTTTTTAGCTATCCCAGTTGAAGCGATAATTAAAACTTTAGAAAAGCTAAAAGATGTTTCAGAAAAAACAACAATAATTGATTTAGGAAGTACAAAAGCAAAGATTATAAGCTCAGTCCCCGCCTCAATAAGATCTAACTTCATAGCTGCTCACCCAATGACTGGAACTGAAAAGTTTGGCCCAAGTGCTGCTCTTGAAAATCTATATCAAGGTGCAGTTGTAGTACTTTGTGATTTTGATAGTTCAGGAGATTTGCACAAAGAAAGGACTGTTGGAGTCTTTTCACACATAGGAATGAAGATAGTTTTTATGGATGAAGAGGCGCACGATAAACATGCAGCATTCATCTCTCATCTGCCTCATGCCCTAAGTTACGCCTTAGCCAATAGTGTAATGAAGCAAGAAGATCCAAAACGGATTTTGCTTTTAGCTGGTGGTGGTTTTAAAGATATGAGCAGGATTGCAAAAAGTTCCCCCATTATGTGGAGTGAAATTTTTAAACAAAATAGAGAAAATATTCTAGAAGCCATAACAGCTTTTGAAAAAGAGTTATCATTAGCAAAAAAGATGGTTGAAAAGAGTGATTGGGAAACTCTTGCAAATTGGATGGGAGACGCTACTACGCTTCATAAGATTTTATAGATTGTTTTGGTAAAATGTAAGCTTTTTATAAAAATTCATACCTAATTAAGATAAGGAGAGGTGATGAGAATTAATTTTGGAGCGGGTCCATCGATGATTCCTCCTGAGGTTTTAAAAGAGGCTCATAAAGAGTTTATAGACTTTGAAGGTAGCGGCATTTCCATTATGGAAGCTTCTCATAGAAGCACTCTTTATGATAAAGTGCACAATGAAGCGATAGATTTGATACGAGAACTCTACGCTTTGCCTAATGAATTTGATATTTTATTTTTGCAAGGTGGAGCATCTATGCAGTTTGCAATGGTGCCACTAAATCTATATGAAGGTGGTGCTATTGAGTTTGCAGATACTGGAGTATGGTCAGCAAAAGCCATTGAAGAGGCTAAACTTTTAGGATATAACTTAAAGATAGTTGCTAGCAGCAAAGATGAAACTTACTCATATATTCCAGAGGTTAACTTTAGCAACGATGCTGATTATGCTTATATAACTTCAAATAATACAATTTATGGAACACAATATAAAAACTTTCCAAAAACAAAATCTCCTTTAGTAGTAGATGCTTCTAGTGATATTTTTTCATATATGGTTGATTGGGAAAATGTAGATTTACTTTTTGCTGGAGCTCAAAAAAATGCAGGCCCATCTGGAATTACTATTGTTATTATTAGAAAAAACCTACTTGAGCGCTCATATAATAGCGTTCCTACAATGCTAAGATATAAAACTCATGCTAAGGCAAATTCACTTTATAATACGCCGCCAACTTTTAGTATATATCTTTTAAATCTCACAATGAAGTGGATTAAATCTCAAGGTGGTATTAAGAAAATAGAAAAATATAATCAATCTAAAGCTTCATTGCTATATGAGGCTTTAGATAATAGTAATGGATTTTATGTTCCACATGCCAAAAAAGAGTCTAGATCGCTGATGAATGTCTCATTTAAGCTTCAAGACAATGAATTAGAGAGTGAACTTTTAAAAGAGGCAACTAAGGCAGGAATGATTGGCTTAAAAGGACATAGAAGCGTTGGTGGACTTAGAGCTTCAATATATAATGCAATGCGCATAGAAGGTGTTAGTGCCCTTTGTGAATTGCTTAATGAATTTGCAAAGAAAAGAGGTTAGGATGTATAAGATTTTAACCTTAAACAAAATTTCAAACAAAGGCTTAACTCTTTTGCCAAAAGAGGATTACTGCATATCTAATGAAGAAGATAATCCTGATGCAATTCTAGCTAGAAGCTACCAAATGCATGAGATGACTTTTCCAAAATCATTAAAAGCCATTGCAAGAGCTGGCGCTGGGGTAAACAATATTCCTTTACAAAGATGTAGTGATGAGGGGATAGTGGTTTTTAATACTCCTGGTGCAAATGCGAATGCGGTTAAAGAGTTAGTTATCTGTTCGCTATTTTTAGCCTCAAGAGAGATTATAAAAGGTGTGGGCTGGGCTAAAGTTTTAAAGGGAGAAGATAGCGAAATTGAGCTACTGGTAGAGAAAAACAAATCAAGATTTGCTGGATCTGAGATAAAAGGTAAAACTTTAGGCGTTATTGGGCTAGGAGCCATTGGGGCTTTAGTTGCAAAAGATGCACTATCACTTGGTATGAATGTGATAGGATTTGATCCTTATCTATCAGTTGACGCAGCTTGGGAGCTTTCAAATAAGGTTAAAAAAGCTTCAAGTTTAGAGTATCTTCTTAAAAAGTCTGACTTTTTAACCATTCATGTTCCGCTACTTCCATCTACTAAACAAATGTATAATGAAGAGCTTTTTAATAAGATGAAAAATGGCATTAAAATTATGAATTTTTCTAGAGGTGAACTTTTTAATGATGAAGATTTAATTAGTGCGCTAGATAAAAATCAAGTAAGTGCTTATGTAACTGATTTTCCAAATAGTACACTAATAAGCCATGAAAAAGTTATTGCAATCCCTCATTTAGGAGCTTCTACTAAAGAGAGTGAGGAGAATTGTGCCATATTTGCTGCATCTTCTTTAAAAGAGTTTTTAGAAAGTGGCAATATTACAAATTCAGTAAATTTTCCAAATGCTAAATTGGAAATGAAACCAAATCTTAAAAGAATTTCAATTATAAATAAAAATGTTCCAAATAAAATTGGTGAAGTTACATCAATACTAGCAAACTATGGACTCAATATTGAAGATATGTTAAACCAAAGTAAGGGAGAGGTCTCTTATATGTTATTAGATATTGATGGTGAAATTAGTAATGAAGTGATTGAAAAGTTAAAAAGTTTAAATGACATAGTGCGTGTTCGTTTAATTGGTGGCTAATCCCCACCAAAACGCACCAACGCACTTCCCCAAGTAAATCCGCCACCAAAAGTATCTAGCAGCATCAAATCGCCTTTTTTAATCCTGCCACTACTATATGCATCATCTATTGCCATTGGGATTGAAGCGGCAGATGTGTTTCCGTATTTATGAATGGTAAGTACTGTTTTAGACTCTTCAAATCCAAGCTTCATTCTCACTGCTTCAATAATTCTATAGTTTGCCTGATGAGGGATGAAGTGATCAATATCTTTTGCACTTAAATTATTTTTTTCTAAAATTTCAATGACATCATTTGTTAAAGTTTTTACTGCAATTTTAAAAACTTCATTGCCAGACATTTTTATAAACTGTCCTCTTCTTTCAATAAGATCTAAAGAACATGGATCTTTAGAGCCTCCGCCAGGAGTTATTAATAAATCGCCATACTCTCCATCAGCAGATACATTGATGTCTAATATTGCCTTATTAGGATCTGTAGTTTGACTTACAATCGCAGCCCCGCCTCCATCTCCAAATAAAATACAAGTAGCTCTATCCTCATAGTCAACAAAACTACTTATCTTTTCAGCTCCTATTATGAGTAGGTTTTTATACATTTTTGATTCAATCAAAGCTTTAGATAGATTTAAAAGATATACAAATCCACTACAAGCTGCTGAAATATCAAAAGCCATTACATTTTTAATCCCAAGCTTATGAGATATAACGCTAGCAGTTGATGGCATAGTCATATAATCTGGACTAAGTGTTGCACAAATTACACCATCAATCTCTTCTAGCTTAATGCCAGCTCTTTTGATGGCAATTTTTGCTGCCCTAACACCAAGATCACTTGTTGATTCATCTTTACTAGCTATGCGTCTTTCTAAAATACCAGTTCTTTTTTGTATCCATTCATCGCTTGTTTGCACCATCTTTTCTAAATCTTTGTTTGATAAGATTTTTTCTGGAGCATAAGAACCAATAGATTTTAAAGATGCATAAACTCTCATAAATTAGCCTTCCTTATAGTGAGCAATTTGATTTTGGATTTGACTATTTATTGTAGAGTTTGAGAATGCTATGGCTTGAAATATCGCATTTTTAATCGCCTTTGCATTACTTTTTCCATGGCTTACTATAGCGCATCCATCTATTCCTAGAAGTGGTGCTCCGCCATACTCTGCATAATCAACCTGTTTTTTGAGTATTTTAAAAACTTTACGCATTAAAACTGCACCTGTTATGGCAACAGCAGATCTTTGAATATTGTGCTTGATGATTTTTGTTATAGACTCAGCTACGCCCTCGCTAGTTTTTAAAACTATATTGCCAACAAAACCATCACAAATAACCACATCAACTGATCCGTCAAATATATTATTCCCTTCAACATTGCCTACAAATGAGTCAAGTCTTTTAATTTTTTTAAAAGCTTCTTTAGTTGTCTCATTGCCTTTACTAGGCTCTTCGCCATTAGATAATAATCCTAGCTTTGGATGTTTTATCTTTAAAACTTCTTTAGCGTAAGCTTCACCCATTATTGCAAATTGAAAAAGATGTTCGCTTTTACAATCCACATTAGCTCCAACATCAAGAACAAGAGTATGTGAGCTATTTAAGGTGGGCATTAAAGTAGCAATTGCTGGCCTAATAATTCCTTCTATGCGTCCAATCTTAAGAGTTGCAAGTCCCATTGTAGCGCCACTATGTCCAGCAGAGACAACCGCATCAGCTTTTTTTTCTTTTACTAATTCGATTGCTTTATAAATAGAGCTATCTCTTTTTTTTATAGCTCCACTAGCTGACTCTTCCATATTCACACACTCATTTGCTTGAACAAAGCTAATGTTTTTTAAAAGGTTATCTGGAACAAGCGGTTTTAACTCACTCTCCTCGCCCACTAAAATTGCATGAAAACTTTTTTTGCAAGCATATAGAGCTTGAATTGTGCCCTCAACTATAGGGCTTGGTCCAAAGTCTCCGCCCTTGGCATCAATGGCGATTCGCAACATAAGATTTAATATTCACCAGTAGTTTTATTTATACGGTGAGGCATTTTCCATGATCCATCCTTATCCTTTACAGGCATTGGAAGGGTTATTTTGTAGTGCGTTCTTCTTTTCGCTGCACGCGTTTTACTAACTCGTCTTTTTGGTACTGCCATTTTTACTCTCCTTTATTATTTTGACATTTTTCACAATAAAAATAGTCGCTTTTTATGGCTTCTATTTCACTTACTATCACTTCTTCAAAATCAGCATATCCTTTGAAAAATTCAATGCCATTTGGTAGTTCTTCATCAAGCTTTGGTAGCTCTTCATCGCCAATCCAAATTTTTACATCTTCATCTATATTAATCTTAATTTCAGATAGGCAAATATCACAATTGTGCCGTAAAAAACCTTCTAATTTCCCTTCAAACAGAAAAAGTTTTGAGCTTTTTTTAAAAACATTTCCACTTAAAAGAAGTTCATCTTGCTCAATATTAATTGGCAAGCCTGCTTCAGTTATTTTACGAAACTCTACTCTCATTTTTTAATGTATATTTTGCCCAGAGAAAAAGAAATTAATTTCAATTTTTGCATTTTCTAAACTATCACTTCCATGAACAGCATTAGCATCAATGCTTGTAGCAAAGTCTGCTCTAATAGTGCCCTTTGCTGCTTCTTTAGGATTTGTAGCTCCCATTAATTCTCTATTTTTAACTACTGCATTTTCACCCTCAAGCACCATAACTACAACAGGCCCGCTTGTCATAAATTCAACTAACTCTCCAAAAAAAGGCCTCTCTTTATGTACAGCATAAAATGCTCCTGCATCTTCACTGCTTAGCTTAATCTTTTTCATTGCAGCTACTCTAAGACCATTCTCTTCAAAACGATCAATAATCTTTCCAATCACACCCTTACTAACAGCATCAGGTTTTATTATAGACAATGTTTGTTCCATAGCGGAATTCTCCTTAATTATTAAAACATTCGTGTAAAGCAAGGTGGAAGTATATCAAAAAAAGCTTAAAATAAGAAGTTATCAAAGCCCAGCTAGAAGATGGGCTTTATTATTAATCTACGCAGGGAGTGTCTCCATTCCTCATATCATCTGTTATCTCATCTCGACTTGGCTGTCCTTCAACTACTGCGTCCCAAACGATACATCCCTCAGTTGGACAAGCTGTTGCACAGGCTGGCTCATCATGATAACCTACACACTCAACGCACTTATCTGCATAAACATAATAGATGCTCTCTCCTGTTGGATTATCATCATCATCAACTATAGCTTCCACAGGACACTCATCAATACAAGCGGCACAACTAATGCAAATATCTGTAATTTTTACAGCCATTTCCTCTCCTTTGATTATAAAAATTTATGAACTATATCACATAATATTTAAAGTAGATATAAAAAATTTTAGAAAAAGTTAAATGCAAAGTTGATTTTAATTAAAAGTTTAAGTTTTGCTACAAAGATTAGTTAAGTTTTTATTTTAACAATTAATTAAATGATAAATGATATAATTTTTATCCTAATAATTTTTACTAAAAAGGATTAATATGTTAGTAACTAATAAAGCTCCAAATTTCAGCGCTACTGCGGTATTAGGCGATAATACAATTGTTAAAGATTTTAACTTATATGAAAATATTGGTGAAAATGGTACAGTACTTTTTTTCTATCCATTAGATTTTACTTTTGTTTGTCCATCTGAGATAATTGCATTTGACAATAGATTAGAAGAGTTTACAAGTAGAGGCATCTCTGTAATTGGGGTTTCTATCGACTCAGAGTTTTCTCATTTTGCTTGGAAAAATACAGCTGTAAATAGTGGTGGAATCGGACAGGTTAGGTTTCCTTTAGTTGCAGATTTAACAAAGCAAATTGCAAGAGATTATGATATTTTATTTAACGAATCAGTTGCCCTTAGAGGTTCATTTTTAATTGATAAAGATAAAACTGTAAGACACTGTGTAATTAACGATTTACCACTAGGTAGAAATATAGATGAAATGATTAGAATGGTTGATACTATGCTTTTTGTAAATGAACATGGAGAGGTTTGTCCTGCTGGATGGAACAAGGGGGATGAAGGGATGAAAGATACAACTGATGGTGTCGCAGAGTATCTTGCAAAAAATGCAAATAAACTATAAAACCAAGCTCCATAAGAGATTTTTCTCTTATGGAGAGAGTTTAATTAACAACAAGAGCAAGAGTCAACAGTAGCAAGTACATCGATTCTTTTAATACTTCTGCCTACTTTTTCCTCAATATCTTTTTGATATTTATCAAATGCAATATCGCAAGGCATATCTTCAATATTTCCACAATTTGCACAAACAACATGGATATGAGGCATATAAAAAACATCATATCTCATCTTGCCAGTTGGAGTATTTATCTCTACAACCAAACCTTCATCTTTTAGTGTATTTAAATTTTTATACACAGTAGCCAAAGAGATGGCAGGGTGCTCTAGGCGAATCTGCTCAAACAGTTCATCGATGGTAGGGTGAGTCTGTCCATCTAACGCTTTTAATACCGATATTCTTTGCGGTGTAGCCTTTAGGTTACAACTTTTAAGTAGTTGAATGTAGTCAGTCATTTCTGTATCCTATTTTTTTTCTATTATGCCTAAAAAAGTTTAAGATATTTTTATTTTTAGAAAGTAATTTTTATCTTTTTGTTTCATTTATTATTAATTCTGCTATTTTTTTTGGAGAAACATTTAAAAAATCCTCCACTTCTTCTGTTTTTCCATGTGGGATAAAACTATCTTTATGCTCAGTACTAATTATTTTAATCTCATTAATATCATTTTCGCTTAGCCACGCTGTTATTATCTCACTAACTCCACCTTTTTTTGCTGAATCACTAAAAATCACCCAAGTTTTAAAACTATTTACTAGGCTTTTTAAAAGCTTATCATCAAGAGGTTTTACAAATCTTAAATCAACAATGGCTGGATTTAAACTATCTTTTAAAAGCTCTTTTACCATCCAAGCCCTTCCAACTCCTTGACCAAAACCTAAAAATGCAATCTCTTCTCCATCTTTAATTATCTTGCCTTCCCCTAGTTTAAATACAGGGCTCTCTTTGCTCTCGTACTCTAAAAATGCACCTCTAGGGTATCTTAAAGCACAAGGCCCTTGATGTTTATAAGCATAAATAATTGCCTCTTCCATCGTTTCATCAGAACTTGGTGCAAATATTGTCATGTTTGGAATAGCATTTAAATAAGAGATGTCAAATACTCCTTGATGAGTCTCTCCATCTTCCCCAACTATTCCAGCCCTATCCATAGCAAATACAACGCTTAAATTCATAATGCAAACATCATGAATAATCTGATCATACGCTCTTTGTAAAAAAGTTGAATAGATAGTAACAAATGGTTTAAATCCCTCTTTTGCCATGGCTGCCATAGATGTTACGGCGTGTTGTTCAGCGATGGCAACATCCCAAAACCTATCTGGAAACTCTTTAATAAGTCTATCAAGTCCTGTACCACTAGGCATAGCAGCTGTTACTCCAACTACATTTTCATGTTTTTTAGCTAGCTCAAGCAAAGCATCACTAAAAAGTTCTGTTGCACTTTTTTTAGATGATTTAGAAAGTGCTTGTCCACTTTTTAAATCAAATGGCCCCACGCCATGCCACTTCTCATAGTAACCCTCTGCTCTTTCGTACCCTTTTCCTTTTAATGTTTGGGCATGCACAATTACAGGTTTTTTAAGTTTTTTCGCAACTTCAAGTGTTTCAATGAGAGATTTTAAATCATGCCCATTTACTGGCCCAATATATTCAAGCCCTAACTCTTCAAAAAGCACTCCAGGAGTGATGAGTCTAAGACTCTCTTCAAATCTTCTTGCTAAATAGCTAGCTGAATCAGGTAGATATGATAAAAATTGTTCAGTTTTTTCTTTTATTTTTTGATAAAACTCTCCAGCCATAGCTTGAGAAAGATACTTGCTAATCGCTCCAATTGGCTTAGCTATGCTCATCTCATTATCATTTAAAATTATAATAACTGGATATTTTCTATCTCCTAGTTCATTTAGTGCTTCATAAGCCATTCCAGCACTCATTGAGCCATCACCTATTAAAACAATAGGAGTTCTATCCTCTTTTTTTAATTTAATAGATTTAGCAGCTCCTAAGGCCAAAGAGATAGAAGTTGAACTATGTCCTGCAATGAAATAGTCATATTTAGATTCGCTTGGTTTTGTATATCCGCTAATTCCATTAAACTGTCTTAGTGTGTCAAACTCTTCCCATCTATTTGTTAAAAGTTTGTGGGTGTAGGATTGATGACTAACATCAAAAATGAAAGGATCTTTTTTTACATCAAAAACATAATGCATTGCAACAGTTAGCTCAACTGCGCCTATATTTGAGCTTAAATGCCCTCCATTATGACTTACTGTTTTTAAAATTTTATCTCTAATTTTTTGACATAGCTCAATTAATTCATCAATTTTTTTATCTTTTATATTCATAAAATCATTACTCTTTCATCATTTGCTTTATTTTTTCTAGCCTTAAAGATAGTGTTGCATCAATATTTCCTGCATCGCTTAAAACTACAACTCCCCCCTCAGAAATAGCATCATCAGCCCCAACTTTTATATGCTCAAACTCCCCAAACTCCTCTTTTACCGCTTCGTAAGTTTTAGGATTAACTTTTATCTCAAGTTTTGTTGCCTCTGCTAGCTCTTTTGCTAAAGTTTTAGCTAAAGATATGCTAATTTCACTAGAATTTTTTGAAACTTCTTTTTGTATCACCTCTTTTGCAATCTCTATGGCAGCTTCGCTTAATTCACTCTCATTTTTTTTCAAAAAAGCTTTAAAAGTCTCATTTGTCTCCTCAAGAAGATTAAGAGATCTTCCAAACTGTTTTTCTAAATTAGAAACTTTCCCCTCAAAATCAGCTTCAGCTCTTTTTTTACCCTCTAAAATCCCTTCTTCTTTAGCTTTTGATGTCTCATTAGAAAGTCTTTTTTCAAACTCTTGTTCTTGATTTTCAATCTTTATTTGAAGTTTTACAATATTTGATGAGAGTTCATCTGTTTTTTTAAGTAACTCTTCTATGAAAAGAGTTTCATCTGGTTTTTGTACTGTTTTAATAACTTTACTCTCTTCTTGTTTCTCTTGTTCTTGCTCTTGTTCTTCCTCTTTTTCCTCTAAGATTTTCTTTTTCATTTGGGCAGTTGTGCCTAAAACTTTAAATCTATAAGGTTCTACATTGTGACTTTCAATATTTTTAGTTGTAATTACACTTTTTGCCATTACTCTATCATCTCTTCAGCTTCACCAACATGCAAGATGCCCTGCTCTGCTAGTTTTTGAACCTCATCAACAATTCGTCTTTGAGCCTCTTCTACCTCTCTTACTCTAACTGCTCCTAAAAATTGCATCTCTTCAGTAAATGCTTCTGAAGCTCTTTGTGACATGTTTTCCATAAACTTATCTTTAAGTTCATCAGCAGCTCCTTTTAATCCAATCATTAAATCTTTTTTATCTGCAACTTTTAAAATCTCTCTAATTGCTAGGTTATCAAGCTGTAAAATATCTTCAAATGTAAACATCATCTCTTTAATGGTGGTAGCTAGCGCTTCATCGCTTTGTTCAATATATCCAATCGTAGCTTTTGCTGCTTTTTGTCCAAGTCTATTTAAGATTTCTGCAACTGCTCTTGGCCCTCCAACCTCAACTTTGTATGAGGTGAGTGATTCTAGTTTACTCTCTAAAACTGCTGAAACTCTTTTAATAACCGATGGAGAAATATCTCCTAAATTTGCCATTCTTATTGTAATTTCACTTCTTAATTCATCTGGAAAAAATGAGATAGTCTCTGCTGCGCTAGTTGGATCCATATGAGCTAGAATTAAAGCAACAGTTTGTGGATGCTCATTTATAATAAAATCTGCTAATTGTTGTGGTTTAATTTGTGAAAGATACCCAAAACTTTGAGTGCTTTCCATGGATTTTGCTAATTTATCTAAAATCTTTTGTGCTACTTCAGAACCAAAAGTTCTATAAAGAATCTCTTTAGCATACTCAAGTCCGCCACTTCTTATAAATTGGTTTGATTGCATTATCGCATAAAACTCTTCAAGCACCGCAGTTGCAACTTGTTTATCTACATTTTTTACAGTTGCAATATATCTTGAAATTTCAGTAACAGTATCTACATCCATATGTGAAAAAAGAGTTGCGGTAGTCTCCTCTCCTAGCTGGATCATTAAAATTGCAGCTTTTTCAGGCATGGAGAGTTCATTATAAAGAATTTGTTGCTGTTCATTTAACTTAACCACTCTTTAATCTCCTTTTCCATAAGGGGTGCCAAACTCTGTTTCAGACTTAATCATCCCTTGAAGCAAAGATGCAACATCTTCACCTCTATCATTAACCATGGTTTTAAGTTTTTCAAGTAAAACATCATATCGCAACTCTTCTTCGTCAAAATCTTCCCCAATACCAAGCTGCTCTTCCACTTTTTTCCTAGCTTGTCTAAATTTTTCAAGGGTATCCTCAGCGCTCTCCTCTTCTTCCTCAAGCTCCTCTTTAAACTTCTCAATATCTTCACTCTCTTCTTGTCTAGCTTCAAGCATTCTAACGCTAAATGGAATAATGATTTTTTTATAAAATATAAACAGTATTATAGCAACAAAAATATATTTCAAAAGCGGCCAAATGGGCTCAAGATAGTAGTGCGCTAATGAGACAAATGTTTTAGTTGGAGCTACTTTTCCATCTGCTTGAAGTGGCTTAAACTCAAAGTTGCTAACTGCAACCTCATCTCCTCTTGTCTCATTAAAACCAACTGTCTGTTTTACGATTGATTCTATGCTAGCAAGCTGTTCTGGAGCTAAGGCTATAAATTCAAGCTTTTTATCTTCATTTAACTCATATTTGCCATCCACAACAACAGCTGCACTAACTCTTTTAATGGTGGCAAACTCACCTTTAACATTAGTAACTCTTTTTGAAATTTCATAATTTGTTGTAATGGAATTTTTATTGTACTTTTCTTCTAATCTATCATTTTCTATCCCCTCAACTGGCCCAATGTTACTTACTGCTCCAGGCACTCCGCCAACTTCTGCTGGCCTTCTTCCCTCTCTTGCCTCTTCAATTGACTGCTCGCTTCTTGGAACAGATTCTGGATCAAACTCTTCACTAGTACTCTCTTTTTGAGAAAAATCAAAATCTATATTTACTTTTGCTACTACCTTATCCACTCCACCTATAATTGGTGCTAAAACATTTATGATTTTTTGTTCATAATCGCTTTCATAACCTCTTTTGTATTTAACTTGCTTTTGGATAAGTTCATCTTCATAAACTCCCTCTTCTTCACCTAAAGGGACTCCATTTTGATTTACGATTTTTACATCTTCTGGCTGCATTTTACTAACTGAGGATGATACTAGGTTTTTAATGCCGCTTATTTGCTTAGATTGTAGGTGCATACTTGGGTTGATTTCAAGAACAACTGAAGCTGTAGGAGAAGCTTGTCTTTGAGTAAAAACACTATCTTTTGGAATTGCAATGTGTACATTTGCGCGGTTTATGGGTTGAAGACTCTCTATGGTTCTAGCAAGCTCGCCCTCTAAGGCTCTAAGATATTTAATCTGCTGTGCAAAATCAGTTGCTCCAAACTCACTTTTATCAAATATTTCATATCCAACTTTGCTATTTTTTGGAATTCCCAAAGCTGCAATTGTAATTCTTTCTTTATAAACTACATCATTTGGAACTAAAACAGTGCTTTCATTATAGACTTTATATGGTACTTTTCTTTGCTCTAATTGTTGAATAATTAGCGCTGAATCTTCTGGAGTTGTATTTTCAAATAGCGCGCTATAACCTCCGTATCCTTCACTAGATCCACCTTTATAAAAAGATAGAAAAACTAAAAAACCAACAGCTATGCTTACTGATAAACCAGCTACTATTCTTTGTCTTAAAGAGAGGTTTTGGAAAAGTGTACCAATTTGATGAAAGAGTGTTTTAATATCCATTAAACTCCCATTTTAGCAATATGCACGAGTAAAAGTTTCAAAAAATCGCGTATTTTGTTCTGGAGTACCTATGGTAACTCTAACTGCATTCATGCCATAAGCGCTTAAATCCCTTATGATTATACCTTGTTCTAGCATAATTTGTGCTATTTTTGAAGCATTTTTATCTTCTGGAAAGTTTAAAGTTATGAAATTTGTGTAACTTGGTATGAAATCAAATCCAAGTTCTTTGGCAGTTTTTTCATATCTTTTCATTTCGCTAAAGTTTTCTTTAATTGCATTTTGGACAAAATCTTCATCCTTTAAAGCTTCAATTCCAGCTCTTAAACTAAGAGTAGTTATGTTAAATGGTGGCCTTAGTTTATGCAAAGCTTTTATAATCTTCTCACTTCCAATCCCATATCCACATCTCATTCCACCAAGCCCATAAGCTTTAGAAAAAGTTCCAAGATAGAGTGTATTTTCAAACTTTTCTATAAGCTCTTTTGGTGAAATTTCTTTTTTAGGGTCTTTAAATTTTGCATACTCTTGATACGCTCCATCAACTACTATTAAAATATCTTTATCAACTTTTTCTATAAACTCAAAAACATCTTCTTTATCTAAACACTCACCTAAAGGGTTATTTGGGATACATAAAAAAAGAACTCCTATCTCATTTTTATTCTCTTTTAAAAGCTCTTCTAACTCTTTTAAATTGTGTGTTTGGCTCTTTGTTTTATATATTTTTGCTCCTGTTTGCATCCCATAAACTTCATACATAGCAAAGGTAATGCCAGCCATTACTATCCCTTGTTTGGGATTTGCTTTGGCTTTTAGTGCAAACTCTATAACTTGATCACT